>CAJIBC010000527.1_pt1 | contig 15944 bp, 11 predicted proteins | sample 9199231 | NCBI WGS metagenome assembly CAJIBC01 (sample SAMEA7708282, study PRJEB35096) | sediment metagenome | biome: marine neritic benthic zone biome [ENVO:01000025]; feature: sediment [ENVO:00002007]; material: shallow marine sediment [ENVO:03000034] sea grass bed [ENVO_01000059] ...
AAGATGGACATTTCAATCGATCAGAATCCGGCCGTTACCGGAGACACGGTGAGGTTCGAGTGCAGCGCGACCGGTGAATGGGATACCCCTTTGGCGCATGCCCAAATTACCATCTGGAATGCGTCGGCCGATCGACTGATCAGAGGGCGGGACATGCAAATCGACGGTCTGACAGCCACCTACGCTTATACGATTCCTCCCGGTGAAACAGCTGGCCGGTGGGATGCTCAATGCCGGATCGATGACGGCCATAAAAGGGGTCGCATCAAGGTTTCATTTGATGTCACCGAGGCCGCTGCCGGTGATCCGGGCGCAGATCCGGGAGACACCGGGAACAGCAGCGGAACCACGGCGCATGAATCGATCCAGGCCTATGACGGGCCGCAAACCTGCGTGGCCTGCCACCAAGGCTCTGCCCGGGAGATGTTGGACAGCCTGCACATGAAATGGGCGGGTCCCACCACCGAATTGACCAATACCAATGGGGATGAACTTGGCAAGGCAGTGGCCGGAATCAACACCTTTTGCACCTACGCCATGTCCTCCAAAGGCGCCTGTTTCAGCTGCCATGTGCGTGCCGATGGCAATGCACCGCATGCTCCGGATGTGAACGATGTGGATTGTCTCATGTGTCACAACGACACCTATCAGCGAAAATTCATCACCGATCCTGATAGCGCGCTCACCGTCACCAATGTCGCAGGTGAAACACGGACCTATCTATTCGGAAAGGTTGACGCCCAGGGCAATTATACCAGCGTGCCGGATTTTGCCAAAATGCCGGCAGGGACCACCATGACGATGCTGGCCCAAGGGGTTCATAAGCCCACCCGGATCTCCTGTCTCAGGTGCCATGCCAAAGCCGGCGGCGGCGATTGGACCAAGCGGGGGGATATGGGGTTGAGTACCGCCGCCCCGACGGTGCTGGAGGATGTTCATATGTCTCCGGACCCCGGCGGCGCCGATCTCTCCTGTATCGCCTGCCATGCCACCAATGGGCACAAAATAGGCGGACGCGGCATAGATCTTCGCCAGACCGAAGCCCCGGACCCAAAATGTACCGATTGCCATAGCGCAACCCCCCATTCCAATGCCACCACCAATCGACATGCTGCGGGGCAAGTGGCGTGTCAGGTTTGCCACATCAGGGAATTCGGCAAAGGCGGGGCCACCGAGATGTCCCGTGACTGGCTTGAACCCCACTGGAACCCGGCATTTTGTGCCGGCCAGGGTGGTTTTGTCGGCCATGAGCTCAAAGTGGCCAATGTAGCACCGGAATATACCTGGTTCGACGGTACGTCATACGTCTATAACATCGGGGAGACGATTCAGCCCGGGGACAACGGTGTTTATACGATGGCCAAAGCGCATGGCGCGGCATTCGATGGCAAGTCCAAAATCGTGCCCATCAAACGTCATGCCACGGTGATGCCGTTGCACGACAGCGGCAAAATGGTGCCGCCTGCCATCATGTGGATGTTTATGACAGGTGATTTCGATCAGGCCGTTCAAAAAGGGATGGCAGAACAAGGTATGTCCGGTGGCTATACCATGGTTGATGCGGATGCGGAAATGCTGATTACCCATGGTGTTGAGCCCAAATCCATGGCGCCATCCTGTAAAGAGTGCCACGACAATTCCGGTGAGACCCCCGAGACCGGCGGCATGGTCCCGTTTGGTCAGCTCGGCTACCACACCTGGCCGGATAAGGTCAAAAACTGTACGCTATGCCATGGTGCGAAGGAGATGAGCTGGCAACGCATGCATGACGTTCATGCCGATGACGGCAGCAGCGAGGAGGCCATTGCCTGTCAGAGCTGCCACACCTCGGAGCCGACGGGGTTCGTTAAATCCACTGCGGACCTGTGCAACGATTGCCATAGATATAAAAACCCGAATGGATTCGATGCCGACGACCACAAAGAGCACATCGAAGAGGAGGTTGACTGTTCCCGTTGCCATCAGTTCTGATTACCCCACAGTTGCATAAAAAAGATGGCAAAAAGGCTAAAAAACCATATTGGCATTGAATTGACGTTTGTAATACTGCCCGATGTCACCCGGCAAAAGTCTCCCGCCCCGTCGATCGCCAGCGGCAGTGTCGCAGCTACCGGCGAATCGCAAGGCGAATGAATCGTGTATCATTGCGTCGTGCTATTTACCTCATCGAGCACCTTGCGAATCTTGCTGGCAAGGATCTCACTTGAAAAAGGTTTTTCGATTAAATTAATGTTTGAATTTAGCAAACCACGAAATGAGATGGTGTCTTCAGAGTACCCGGACATATAAATGAATTTTAGATCGGGTTTCAGCCTTATTAAATGTTTTACCAATTCTGCTCCATTCATTTCAGGCATTACGACATCAGTTAGGACAAGTTGAATGTTGAATTCGCATTCCCGGGCAATCCTTAATGCTTCACTGCCACTTTTTGCATCAAGAACCGTATATCCGTATCTTTCAAGAATCATACGTGATAGTTTTCTCAATGAATGGTCGTCTTCCACAACCAAAATGGTTTCAGACCCCTCAAATGATCCTTCGACCGTTTTTACTTTATGAAATTGCTCGATATCTTCTTTTCCCTTTGGCAGATATATTTTAATGGTTGTACCATGACCCGGTTCACTGTATGCCCATATATAGCCACCATTTTGCTTTACTATTCCGTACACTGTAGATAGCCCCAAACCGGTTCCCCTTCCCTTTTCTTTGGTGGTAAAGAATGGCTCAAAAGCTCGCTCACGGGTTTGCGCATCCATGCCTATGCCCGTATCGCTTACAGTCAGCTTCACATAAGGGCCTGGAAGATTCTCCACATCGTGATCGTGGAAACGTCCGGCCTCCAATTCAATATTTCCCGTTTTAATAGTAAGATTCCCCCCCCTGGGCATGGCATCTCTGGCATTCACTGCTAAATTCATTATCACTTGCTCCACTTGGCCGGGATCAATGTTAACAGGCCATAACCCAGTAGACGGAATAATTTCCAGAAAGATGTCTTCGCCAATAATACGCCCGAGCATCTTTTCTAAATCTTTTAATATGCCATTAAAATTGATAAGTTTAGGTTTGATGATCTGTTTACGGCTAAATGCAAGAAGCTGATGAACCAAACTTGTTGCCCTTTTTCCTGCACTTTTAATCTCGTCCAGGTATTCGGTTTTATAATGCTCCCTGTGCATTTGCTCTTCTAACAATTCCGTATTTCCGATTATAACAGTAAGTAAATTGTTAAAATCATGGGCAATACCTCCGGTTAAGGTGCCGATCGCTTCCATCTTTTGAGCTTGCTGAAACTGAGCTTCCAGTTTTTTTCTTTCGGTGATATCGGTGGAAATACCGCAAACGCTAGCAGGAGAGCCCGAAGCGTCACAAAGAGGAAATTTAATGGAAATGTATATATGAGGATCACCATCGTGAGGAATGACCTCCTCAAACTCCATCGCACTATTGGCATCTATGACTTTCCGATCGTTTTTCCGAATAACATCTGCTACTTTCCCAGGGAATATGTCATAATCGTTTTTGCCTTTTATTTGGTCGTTGCTTGTATGAAAAAGGGTTTCGTACTGCTTATTGATCAGTATATAGTTACCTTGCGTATCCTTTAAACAGATAACTGCAACGGCATTATCAATGATGGATCGCAGCATATGCTTTGAATCTTTTAGATCGCTTTCTGATTTCTTGTGAGCTCTGCGCACCTGGGCATCATGCAGTTCACGCTTAACAGCCGGTATGAGTCTTTTGAGATTATCCTTCATCATGTAATCGTGAGCACCACCTTTCATGGCGGCCACGGCAATATCCTCACCAATGGTACCCGAGATCAGGATGAAAGGGATATTCGGGTCATACTTTTTTGCTATTCTCAAAGCTTCAATCCCATTGAATCGAGGCAGAGAATAGTCGGAGATGATTAAATCCCATGCTTGCGCTTTTAGCGCTTCTTCCATAGCTTCTTTCGTATCAACTATTGTGAAAACCGGTTCAAAGCCGCCTTTCTGAAGCTCACGCAAGATCAAAAGCGCATCATCTTCCATATCCTCAATGATTAATGAACGAATTGTTTTTACCATCGTTAGACATCACCAATTTGGGATATATTATAGTGTCTATCCGGCCGGGTTTGATTATGTTAAAATTAAATTTTCGATATTGCTTCTGAAATTATACCAGTGGGTTTTCATTCAGAATCAGCCAGTATAGTCCCAATTGCTTTATTGCTTCGGAAAACTCTATAAAATCAATTGGCTTGCGCACATAACTGTTAGCGCCAAGTTTATAACTGTTGGCCAAATCTTTTTCTTCTTTCGACGATGTTAGAATAACGACCGGAAGAAATTTCGTACGCTCATCCGACCTTATTTCGCCCAGCACCTCCAGGCCGTCCAATTTCGGCAATTTCAAATCCAAAAGAACTACCTGGGGCAATAAGCTCGTATCTCGGTCCGCATATTCCCCTCTGCAAAACAGGTGGTCGAGTGCTTCGGCACCGTCACGAGCGACAACAACCTCATTCATGATATTGTGTTTCTTAAAAGCCCGCAGTGTTAAAATCTCATCGTCGGGATTATCCTCAACAAGCAGGATATATTTCTCACTCATTTTTTTCTCCCAATGTTGATTATTAATTTCAGGCTTGATCCTAATTTCCAACTGCGCGTTCGAAGTTTCTTGCCTTACCTCAAAGTGAAGTAGAACGTCGCCCCTTTATCCACTTTACCTTCTGCCCAAATCCTGCCACTGTGCCGATGGATGATACGCTTTACGGTTGCCAAACCAATACCAGTCCCTGGATATTCAGTCGCTCTGTGAAGACGCTGGAAAACGCCAAAGAGCTTGTCTGCATACGCCATGTCAAAGCCGACACCGTTGTCTCTGACAAAGTAGGTGGCACTGTTCTGCTTAACATCAGACAATGAAAGGATACCGAATTCAATTTTACTCTTGTCACGCTGGACGGTAAACTTCCAGGCATTATTCAAAAAGTTCTCAAGCATTGCCCGCAGCAACCGGACATCGCCTTTGACTACCATATCCGGCTCGATAATCCATTCAACCCGCCGATCCGGCTGAGATTTACTTAGGTCTGCAGCGATAGTTTGAGCCAGCAAACTTAAATTAACACTCTCATGACGCATCTCGACCCTCGTCGTTCTGGACAGTTCCAGCATACCGTCAATAAGCTGCGTCATTCGCTTTGTGGCGCTTCGCACCCGCTTGAGATAATCTTTTCCCTCATCATTCAGATTTTTCGAATATTCTTCTAGTAATGCAGTGCTAAAACCGTCCATGCTTCTTAGCGGTGCCCGCAAGTCGTGAGAGACGGAGTACGCAAAGGATTCAAGTTCCATATTGGCCGCTTCAAGCTGTTTGGTGCGTGCCTTAATGCGCTGTTCCAGCGTCAGGTTTAATTCCTTTAGTTTTACATCGACCCGCTTTCGTTTAACAATGTTCACCTCAAGGGCTATGATTGTTATGATAAGTATACAAACGAACAGGCCGATAATCCAGAATAAGGCTTTGTATTCTTCATAGAGCGAGAAGGGCTTTCTGATGATTTTACTCATTTGGGGTAACGCTGAGGTCTTGATATTGAATCGTTTCAGTTGCGAGTAATCAAAAATGTACTCAGCGAGAGTTTCTTTGACAATTGGAATGTTTTGCGCTTTTTCACCTTTAATTATCCGTATCGCTATTTCAGCTGCTTTTTTACCATGTTGTTCGCCTCCGAGGAGTTTGCCTCCGATCGTCCCATATTTTAAAACTTGAAGGTGATAAGTGTATATCGGTTGAACGCTGGCTTCTGAAATACGCGATACACCCTCTCTCAAAGAAATAAATCGGCCGGATTTGTCGCGATACAAGGTTGCAAATAATACTACGGTATTATCTGTTAGATTTTTGACTTTATTTTCAATTTCAGAAATATAATAATGATCGTCTAAACGTACAAACTCGATTCCCGGAAAATGCCCTAAAACCTGCTCCAATTGTTTCCAGCGATAAATTCCAGAAGGGGTGGTATCGTAAATCAGAACCAATCGCTTTATTCCCGGGTGGATGCTTCGGATCAGATCTACGGTTTCTTTCTCAGCGGTTATTTCAAGTATTCCTGTAAACGGCATTCCTTCAACTAGGTCTGGAGCCTTGATGTTGTTTACGCCACAAAATACGACATTGATACCGGAAAATACCTTTTCATGGTATTCACGAACAAAATTGAATGCATTGTCATCACTAGTTATGACAACATCCAAGTCAAGATCCTTATATTTATGAGTATAAAGATCAAAAAGCATCTTTTTATAAGCGAAATCATATTTTACCGCCTTGGAATCCATGTACTCTATCTTTAACTCAATAACATCGAGTTCATTCTTCAATACGGACTCAATGCCGTTTACGACATTGTCCGTCCAAAGAAATCCTTTTTCATATGAGTTTAGAACGAGCACATGGGCCTTATGACTATTCTCTGCGTGGACAACGACGACTGGAGGAATAAACAACCACGCCCCCAAAATCATCCAGGCCGTTATATATGAAATGGATGGGCAAAAATATTGACGCATCGCTTTTAATCACATTGTTTAAGGTTCTAAAAAATGTACCTTGCCAAGGTGACGCTAAAGCTGATTGTAACGGAATCCAATAAATTGTGTTCAGGCGGAATGCTGGGATGGTAGTGGTTACCCAAAACGGCAACAATTCAATTTCATGCTAATAATGTCAGATAAAAACCGGATACGATATATTTACATCAACCCTTGTTGGTTTGTCAAAACCTGTTATTATACCCGAATGATGCAAATTACATCAATTTCAAGCCATCACTTGAATCAATGGGGATCCACCCAAATAGGGTTTTATTAGTGGGGGATTTTACCCCCGGCCTTGGGCATCTTGAGCACTTCATAAATACAGCGGATTGATAGTGATGCACTATCGATTCAAATGACGGATGGAAAAGTTCCAAAAAGAAGAGATCATCAAACAGGTACAGGCCGGCAATGCCCATGCATTTGATTTGGGGTGACAGGTCCGAAATTCAATTGACATTGATGCTAAAAAATGTTTTAAATACAGAACATTTGTTTAATATAGAGAACGAAATGGATCTCCATGGCCACCCCAGGAAGAGTCCCGGCACTTTATAGATGTTTTGCCATTCTGGAGCTTTTATCTCAAGCCAATGATTTTCCTGGTAATAACGAAATTGCCAGGAGGCTTGGATTAAATAAAAGCACGGTCAGCAACACCATGCACACCCTCGCAGACCTGGGGGTGCTTGAAATTCGTTCTGATGGCAAATTTATATTCGGTCCCCGTTTTTATCTATTGGGCAACATGGCTCGAAAACGCTCCGAGCTTCAACAGACTGCGCACCCTTTCCTGGATAAAATCAACCGGGAGACAAAGCTCTCCACCTTCCTGGGGATCCGGTCGGGCAACTGTTCGATGCTGATCGATAAAGCAGATTCAACAGTAGACATCAAGGTCTCTTCGGAGATCGGTATGAAAATGCCGCCTTTGGCCGGAGCCGGGATTAAAGCCATGCTCTCGCAGATTTCCGACCGGGAAATTGATCGGATTTTATCGGAAAGTGAACTTAAAAAGTTCACACCAAATTCAATTACGAAAATATCCCATTATAAAAGGGAGATCATCAGCGTTCGGTCGGAGGGGATTGCATGTGACTTGGAAGAGTATATCGAAGGGCTGGTGGCCGTAGGCATTCCCGTAAGAACTTATTCGGAAAATGTACAAGCAGCCATATGGGCCGTTGGACTTAAACGCCAGTTGACCGAAGAAAAGCTGTTGCATGTTAAACATTACTTAAGGGGTATTGAAAAGGAGATTAACCAACGCTTTAACCATAGGCTTTACGATAATTAATTTGGCAAGGATAGTGGTAGGAAGCTGTGTTGTAATACAGCGACGGCCCATAACGCACTCCACATTAATTATCTTAACACCTATAGAATGGGGGATAAGACAACATGTCAACCACAAATGAAAAAGTATATACGGACTGCACGCTGTGCTATCACAGCTGCGGTACCGAAGTAACGGTCAAAGACGGCAGGGCCGTTAAGATCAGAGGTCTGGCGTCACACCCCATCAACTTGGGACGGCTCTGCCCTAAAGGGGCAAATGCTTTGGATTTGATCTACAGCCCTGATCGACTGAAGCAACCCATGAAGCGCACCACCAAAGGATTTGTGGAGATTTCCTGGGACCGGGCCCTGGATGAAATCGCCGAGAAGCTGCTCCAATTAAAAGATCAGTACGGCGCCCAGGTATTTAGCACTTTTTGCGGTTCAATCGGTGTGGAAAACCTGGAAATGTCCTCCCTGGTCCACCTGCTGCGATCCGGATTCGGCTCTCCCAATTTTTTTTCCGTGGAAAGTATCTGCTACCGCATGCGGATCATCACACGGCAAATGACCTTTGGCCGGTATCCCACCGAAGAGCCCAATTCGAATCTCTATCTCTTATGGGGGCACAACCCGGATCAGTCAGATTTTCCGTTGAAATTTTTTCTGAAAAAGAACATGCAGCAAGGCGCCAAATTGGTGGTCATCGACCCCAAGCGCATTCCCATTGCGGACAAAGCCGATATGTATGTGCGCATCCGACCCGGAACGGACGGCGCCCTGGCTCTGGCCATGATGAACGTTATCATCGGCGAAGATTTATATGACCACGATTTTATCGAAACGCATACCTTCGGCTTTGACAAACTGATCCCCCACATTGAGAAATATACCCCCGAATGGGCTGAGGGGATCACCTGGGTGCCCGCTGATGATATCCGCGCATTGGCCAGGCTTTTTGCCGGCATCAAGGGCGCCAGCATATTTCAGGGGACCTGCACCCAGGACCAGACGGCCAACGGCACCCAAAACAGTCGCTGTTTTTCGGTCCTCCAGGCCATCACCGGTAATGTGAACATACCGGGGGGGTGGGTCACCAGCCCGCCGCCGAGATTCGGCCATCCGGGATACAGTGCCGAAGGGGGGCAGCTGGGCAGCGCTGAATATCCATTGTTCGTGGAACTCTGGGGACGAAAAGCCCCATATGGTGTGGTGACCATGGTTCCCGAGAGCATTCCCGAACAGCTCAAGGCATTTTTGGTCATTGGCGGAAACCCCCTGGTCTCGATGCCGGACAGCAAAGCCTTTAAGGCTGCCTTCGAAAAACTCGATCTTGTGGTGGTGCATGACCTCTTTATGACGGAAACAGCCCAAACCGCCGATTATGTGTTGCCGGCCTGCTCGCACCTTGAAAAATGGGGGGTTGGCTACACTTACAACGTCTGCCACTGCCTACCCTATCTGATGCTCAGAAAAAAATGCATCGACCCCCTCGGCCAAAGCTATTCAGAGTGGCGTTTAATTACGGAATTGGCCAAAAGATTGGGGCTGGCGGATCAATTTCCGTGGAGATCGGAAGAGGATTTTGTCTCCTTTATGGTCAATCCCAGCGGTTTGTCATTTGACTATCTTTTGAATGAAAAACCGGAGGGCGATTATTATGCTGAAAAGCGATATGAAATTCCGGAAGATCTATTCAGGACGCCCTCCGGGAAAATTGAAATCTACAGCGAAACCTTGCAAAAAGAGGGATTTGATCCGCTGCCGTCGTTTTTAGAGCCGGAAAGAGGCCCGGTTCGAGGGGCGAAAAATTTTCTGGAGAAGTATCCATTGATCCTCTCTGTGGGCAATCGCAACCTCTACTACACCCACAGCCAGCAACGTCAAGTGTCGGCATTGAAAAAGATATGCCCGGAACCGCTTACCGAGATCGGTCCTGAAACGGCTGAGCGGTTCGGCATTGAAAATGGGGATGTTATCTTTGTCGAAACGAACACGGGACGGGTGAGGATGAAGGCACTGGTCGACGAAAGAGTGGCCGAAGGCGTGGTTCTGGTCCCCCACGGATGGGGTGGAGAAGCCAACGGCAATCTGCTCACGGATGTTGCCTGCAGAGAGCCGATCATGGGATATCCTGATCAAAAGTCACTCCAGTGCAGTATTCGAAAAGCACCATGACAGCATATGAGGCGAAAAAATGAGATATGCCGAGACCGGCTATAATTTGGAAATTGATCTATCCAGGGGAAACATCGAAAAAGTAGAAACAGATCCAGGATTAACCGAGCAATACTTGGGTGGTCAAGGTACGGCCGCAAAAATTCTATGGGATCGGGTCCCTGCTGAGGTAGACCCTTTTTCCCCTGAAAATCTGCTCATCTTCAGCACCGGTATTTTACATGGCACACCCGTTCCCGGTGCCAACCGAACGGCCGTCGACACCTTTTCCCCGCAGACCAACCGTTACGCCCACTCTCTGTTTGGCGGATTTTTCGGGCCGGAACTCAAGCACGCCGGTTATGATAAAATCATCATTCGCGGAAAGGCGCCCGACCTGGTTTATATAAGGATTCACAACGACACCGTGGAAATCCGCGATGCCGGCCATCTCAAAGGATTGGGCGCTTTGGAAACGGCCGCACGCATCAAAGAAGAGTTGAAGGAGCCTGAAACACAGGTGGCGGCCATCGGTTTGGCAGGTGAAAACAGGGTCTTTATGGCGACCATCGAACACGCCAACTCCAGTGCTTCCAGGGGCGTCGGCGTAATCATGGGAGATAAAAGACTCAAGGCCATTGCGGTCCGCGGCACCAAGGACATTCAGATCGCCCGACCAGCCGAACTTTTTGAGAAGTGCAGCCCAATGTACAAGGAGATCCACGACAACCCCAATTGTGGTGATCCCATGGCCCATGAGGATGATGAGACCTTTCATGTCGACAATTTCGCATGGGGCAATGCGCGGGAGCGCAGAAAAGGGTATTGGAACAAAGCGCGCGAAGAGAAATGGACCAAAATTACAGAGGCGATAAGACTTCGGTGGAAAAGTTGTTACAACTGCCCCAAGGATTGTCATCAGGCGGTTTCCTACAAGGGGCGGCCCGTTTATTTCCAAAAATGTTTCAATAAACTGACCTATGCCATGGCGGCCTATGAAGAAATTGAATTTAATTATGATATACTGGGTGTTACCCAGGAGTACGGACTGGACGGATTCTCAACACCACAGGTGTTGGCCTTCGCTGTTGAACTATACGAAGCGGATATTCTGACGGACGAGGACCTTCCGGGATTTCCATCGGACAGCCCGGGAAGATTTTTCTGGCTGGTTGAAAAAATTGTTCGGCGGGAAGGGATTGGGGATGCCCTGGCCAACGGTGTTTACCATGCCGCCCGGCAGATCGGCAGGGGTGCAGAAAAATTTGACCACAATACCATGAAAAAATTTGAGCAGGTGCCCCTCAAACTTGGCATGATCAATTACCCTTATTTTCTGATGTATGCCACCGGTGAAAAAATGAATATCACCCAGATTGAAGGGTCCTACCCCCAGGTCCCCATAGCGGACAAGCAAGCCAGAGAAAAGTTCGTTAAGTGCTGGGACGCTGCACCTGAACGGTTTAAAAATTTTTTTATGGAGTGGGAACCTCGCCAACACCCATCCATCGAGGCTTCTGTCAATATCTGTGATTGGAACGAAATCATGCATTATATTGACGACGCCATCGGCACATGCGCATTTCTATCGTCATTCAGGGGCCAGTTCGGCGGGCGGACGCCCTATCACCTTTACAATTTGCCGGACTTTATCTCACTTGCCACCGGCATGGATCTGGATTCAGACCGGCTGTGGGAAATGGCTGCCCGAAATCGAAACTTGGTTCGAGCGTTGAATGTCAGAAGAGGTCTAAGAAGAAGTGATGAAAAGCCCCCTGCCGACCATTGGAAAAAACGAGATCCTGAAATGGAAAAAAAACTGCTCGATGCCTATTATCAATTCAAGGGTTGGAATCAAGACGGTATCCCTACAAAAGAGACGCTGGACAAATTGGGCTTGGGATATGTCAGCGATGATCTTATACAGAAGGGAATCCTTGAAGAGAGCGACAAGGTAACCCCCAATGTTGCATAAATAAAGGAAACGATGCCCGTGGACGACGGATTAAAAAAGAGAACAGTTAAAGATATTCATGTCGATGTGGACAAATGCACTGGCTGCCGGGCATGTGAGTTGGCCTGCTCCGCATTCCACGCAACGCCCAAGTACAGCAGCACCAATCCGGCCAAAGCGAGAATTCACGTCATGGTCGATGAGTTCAAAGATGCATATGTCCCCATACGCGCCAGCCATTATACACCAGCCGAATGCATCGGTCGGTATGCCTATACAATTAATGGGAAAACATACACCGAGTGTGGGTTCTGCAGGGTTGCCTGCCCGTCCAGAGGTTATTTCATGGAACCCGATTCCGGTCTGCCTTTAAAATGCGATATGTGTGAAGCTGATCCGCCATTGCATGAGCCGATGTGCGTTCAAGTGTGTCAAACAGATGCCCTAACCTACACCGAAAGAGAGGAAACGGGAGACGACGTCGCAGCACAGCAAGAATTGGATGAGGGATTGGAAAGATTGGCAAAGACGCATGGAATGCAGAAATTAGTGGAAATAGTAGATCGAATATCAAAGGCAGGCAAAACAGTTAGCAAATAGAAAAATTATGTTCACTCCAATGTTGCCGTTCAGGAAACGATTTGAGCTGCCTTTGTCCGGACAATTTGGTTAGACCATCAGACCAATTGATCCAGGCGCAAAATAATATTAACCCGATTTTTTGAATATTACCTTAACCCATCCGGTTTACAGCAAAATACCCTTTTCACGAAAAACTGAATTGGGTTAATATTGTTTTTAAGGTTTACAATGTGCAGGAAATAACTTATAGGAATATTAATCATTTAGGAGAGATAAATCGTTCAGCATAGAGAACGATTAGGTGAGTATTGCACCTGTTTGAAACCACGCAGTGTTGATGTGTGGTGCGTTCTTACGCCGGAACAGAGGAATTCGCTTAAACACGACAACCTCAGGGCTCGCGCAAAAATAACTTCACATTTTTGCACGAACCATTAATGTCTAGGGAAATCTCAGCCATTTAATCTTATCTCGAAATGGAGGTACTTTAACCATGAAAAGAAAAGTGTTTTTAATTTCCCTGTCCTTGGCAATCATAGTGGGTATATTGACCGTATTTCCCATTCTCGACCAACCCGCATTTGCCCAAAAGGTAATTCGGCTGAAGGTGGCGCATTACTTTCCTCCCCCGGCCAACCAATCCAAATTAATGGATGCTTTCTGCAAAGAGCTTGAAGTGCGTACCAACGGACGCGTAAAGGTGGATTATTTTGCCGGCGGCTCTCTGCTTAAGGCCCCGGCCATGTTTGAGGGGGTCGTGAACGGCATCGCCGATATCGGTTACTCCCATGTGTACTACACCTCAGGGCGCATGCCTGTGACCGAAACTGCAGGTTTGCCCCTCGGCTACCCCAGCGCCTGGGTGGGCGGTCAGGTGCTGAATGATTTTTACACTAAATTCAAGCCCAAGGAATTCGACAAGGTAAGGGTGCTCTGGTTGAACACCTCCACCCCGAGTGCCATCGCCTCTAAAAAGCCGGTGCGCAAACTGGAAGATCTCAAGGGACTTACCATTAGGGCCCCCGGCCTGTCCGGCGATATCATGAAAGCGCTGGGTGGAACCCCTGCCCCCACACCGATGATGGAGGTGTATGACGCCATCGCGAAAGGGGTTATCGACGGAGAGGCGTCAAACTTCGAAACGCTTGTGGCCTTCAAATTCGCGGAAGTTGTAAAATATTCAACCTCGATCTGGCAAATCACCTATCCTTTTCCATTTTATTGTGTAATGAATAAGAAAAGCTATGAGAAGCTGCCGCCGGATATCAGAGTCATTTTTGACCAGCTCGTCGGAGAGTACAAAGAGCGCTATACCCTGATGTGGAATTCCGTCGATTTTAACGGGAAAGCGTTTGGTCAGAAAAAGGGTGTCGAATTTATCGATCTGCCACCGGAGGAGCTGACCAAATGGCAGGCGGCTGTCAAGCCGGTGATCGATAACTATGTGAAAAAGATGGTTGCCAAAGGGTTTTCAGAGTCAGAAGTAAAAAGCTGGATTGCATACCTGCGGGAGCGTATTGACTATTGGACAGAGCGACAAATCGCACTGCGCATCCCGTCCATCGCCGGTCCTCCGGAACTAAAGCCCGGGGCGATGAAGTGACCATAGACATACCTGCTCCGATCGGTTGTTGCGTATCAGTTTCCAAGGAACCGAGTTTGGGCCTGTGCGGGGGATTCACTGCTCGCACAGGCCTGCTATAGCGAGAGAAACTTGTTGTTCGACAAATTTGTAAAGTTCAACACTCAGATGAGCAGATGGTGCCAATGGCTGAGCATCACGGCGATGCTGCTGGTGGTTGCCATCACCTGCATCGATGTCGTGGGGGCAAAGGTTTTCAGATGGCGCCTGCTGGGCGCCATTGACATCGTGATGCTGGCCCAGTTGGTAACAATCGCTTTTGCTGCCGGTATTACGCTAATTAACAACCGCCACATTAGCGTGGAATTCTTTATCAAGCTGCTGCCCCAGCGAGTCCAGCATATTATCGACACCGTTGTGCTGCTTTTGCTGCTGGTATTTTTCAGTATCATTATCTGGCATGTCACTGTGCTTGGCCATTCTTTCCAAGCCTCCGGCGAGTATAGTGCAACGATTCAAATACCCTATTACCCATTTGCCTATGGCATTGCGCTGGCATGTGTTCCCGTCTGGTTGATCCTTTTGGCACAATTTATTAAAACACTGAAAAAGAGTGTACGCAAATGAGTCCAATTGCTGTGGGCCTTGCCGGCATCGCTTTACTCCTTATACTGTTTCTGCTTAGAATGCCGGTTGCTTTCGCTATGGCCCTGGTCGGATTCGTTGGTTTTGCATTTTTGACGAGCCCCGAAGCTGCGTTCAGTCTTCTGGCCAATGACATTTTTGCCACTTTTTCTTCCTATCCCTTAAGTGTCATCCCCATGTTTATCCTCATGGGTACCTTCGCCTTTGCTTCCGGTATCAGCCAGAGGTTGTTCCAGACAACCTATGCGTGGATAGGACACCTTACCGGCGGCTTGACCGTGGCGACTGTATTTGCCTGTGCCGGATTTGGCGCCATCTGCGGATCCAGCACGGCAACGGCAGCAACCATGGGTAAAATAGCGCTACCGGAGATGAAGAAGTACAAATACGATGACACACTGGCCACCGGCACCGTTGCCGCCGCCGGTACGCTTGGCATTCTTATCCCCCCGAGCACCGTACTGATTGTCTATGGAATACTGACCGAGCAGTCCATCGGCAAGCTTTTCATCGCCGGGATCTTACCGGGGATATTCCTGAGCATCTTTTTTGCCGCAACCGTGGCCTACCTGTGCTGGCGCAATCCGGCCATCGGTCCCCCGGGACCTGCATCAAGTTGGAAGGAAAGGTTGAAAGCCCTTACGGGCATCATCGAGGCATTGATGCTGTTTGCTCTTGCCATCGGCGGATTGTTCGGCGGCTTGTTCAGTCCCACCCAAGCCGGAGCGATCGGTGCCGGTGGCGCATTGATCATCGGACTGGCGCGACGCCAACTCAAATGGGAGACCTTTGTAAGGGCCTGCAAAGAGGCCTTGCAAACATCATGTATGGTCATTTTTATCATTACCGGGGCCGTCATCTTTGGCCATTTCATGGCCGTATCCAGAATCCCCTTCGTGTTGGCTGACTGGCTGGGGGGGCTACCCATCCCTCCGATGGCCGTCATGGGTGTCATCATATGTATTTATTTTATCGGCGGGTTCTTCATGGATGCCATGGGGCTCATTGTGGTCACGATCCCCATTTTCTTTCCGATTGTCGCGAAACTCGGCTTTGATCCCATCTGGTTTGGTGTCATCATCGTGCTTGTTGGTGAGATGGGCGTTATCACCCCACCTGTGGGTGTGAACGTATTCGT
>CAJIBC010000227.1_pt1 | contig 15938 bp, 14 predicted proteins | sample 9199231 | NCBI WGS metagenome assembly CAJIBC01 (sample SAMEA7708282, study PRJEB35096) | sediment metagenome | biome: marine neritic benthic zone biome [ENVO:01000025]; feature: sediment [ENVO:00002007]; material: shallow marine sediment [ENVO:03000034] sea grass bed [ENVO_01000059] ...
ACCCCAGATGAACATGGCCGGTAAATCCTGGCCCAGTATAGAGGCGGCATAGGAGGCCCATATGACCAACGAAGAGCTCATCCTGCAAAGATTGGATGCCATAGAGGCCAAGATCAATCCGATTGTCAACCAAACCAGTAAATGGGGTGAACTGGCTGATGATCTGGTTCCGCTGCAACAACAGGCCGTCAACCTTTTTATTGATCACCTCAAGGAGGTGGAGGCCGGATTTCAGCTGGAAGATCTGTTTGATCTGATCAAGCAGTCCGCGCGCAGCATCAAGAACCTGCTGTATGCCCTCAAGTCCATGGACAATATCATTGAATTTGTCAACGACATCGAACCTCTGTTAAAATCAGCAGTGCCCAAAGCCATTGAACATCTGGATGAATTGGAGCGAAAAGGGGTGTTTCGTATTATCAAAGCCATGATGGATGTGCGTGCCAAAGTGGCGGCGGAATACGACGGTGACGATATCGACCAGATCAGCGATGGTCTGGTGGCCATGTTGCGGCTGAGCAAAAAGATGTCGGATCCCGGAACGTTGGCCTTTCTTGAAAAGGCTACGGCGATTCCGGGCAGCGTCGATCTGGATAACGCCAAAAAGATCGGCCCCATTGGCATACTGTCGGCAGGCTTCAACAGCGACGTCAAAGAGGGTTTGGGGGTCATGATTGCCCTGACCAAGGCCATGGGTAAAATGAAGGAGAACGGCAGCCGTGATCAGGCCCCGGAGCCTCCGGCCCAACCTTTGGCCCAATAGGGGCCATAGAGGATTTTGAATTATAGAAAATTTGAGGAGTAGGTTATGGCACATGCATCAGAAATGAAAGTATTAGTGGTGGATGATGAGCCTGATGTCCGCAATTTTCTGGCAGCTTGCATTGAGGACGCCGGCTTTCAAGTCAGAACAGCTGTGGATGGGGCCGATGCCCTTGAAAAACTCCAGGCAGAGCCTCCGGATTTAATGACCTTGGACATGGTGATGCCCCGGGTGTCGGGCATCAATCTGATGCGCAAATTGAGGAGCATTGAACAATTTGCCCGGTTGCCGGTCATCGTCATTACAGCCCATGCCCATGATGAGATGGGCAGCGACGACATCAAGGATTTCAATGCCTTCGCTTCCGGGATGCGGCCGCGGTATATGATGGAAAAACCGGTCACACCTAAAAAACTGGTCAAGGCCATCAGCGAGATACTAGGGGCTGACGTGGCCACGGCCCAAATGAACGACGGTGATCGGATGGAAGTCATAAAAATGATAGGCAATACCGATGCCGGAACGCTGAAGAAAATCCAATCGCTGCTGGCAAAATAGACTCTGATTTTGTTTCAACAGCATGGAACCTTATGGTTGCATAGAATTGGCAATGCTATAATCGGCGCTGGGGGTGGAACTGCGCACAAACATGAAGAGCCAAGGGTTTACCACCCTTGGCTCTGTGCTTTTAAATACTAATGGGGGATGGGCAAGTTGAGCGTTTACACCATTCTTTTCTTTAGCAACGGTGGAGATTATTCTGTGGTGGGCTCACAAATCAGATCTTCAATGGTGATGGCATCTAACTTCTCATACATGGCTTCCGTGGCCTCTTTCCACACCTCCCTGACCCGGCAATCCTCAGCCCGGTGGCATTTTTCGGGTACGCTGACACACTCCACTAAATCGGTCTGGCCCTCGAATAGCCGGACAATCTGACCCACTGTGATTTTGTCAGGCTGCTCATTGAGCTGATGCCCCCCTTTGGAACCTCTCACGCTTTTGATAAGATCGGCCTGTTTAAGGGTGCGGATCAACTGCTCCAAATATTTTACCGGAATCTGTTGAACCCTTGCAATTTCACTAACTTGGGTTGGTTTTCCGCCAAAATGACGGGCAAGCTCCAAAAGGATTCGGGTGCCGTATCGGCTGCGCGTTGAAAGCTTCATAGATCGTAATGGTTGTCGATTCTGAGTTATGGGTACTGAGTATATCGATTATGGGTCTGGCCAATGATTGTCAACCTATTTCATGCCGCGGCCCTTAACTCTTTTATCCCCAAAAAGGGTTTGGGCTTGCCTTTTGGGGGTAACTCGTGTTTTTTCTAAACGGAAATTTTACCCTATGCCTGAGGATTGAAATACGACGTCATTATGCCTAAATCATTTGCCATCGGCCTTATTACCATATTCATCCTCCATTTCGGGATTACTCTTTCACTCTATGTCAGACGAAAGAGAACCCATTACGTATATTTTATGGGCACTTTTTTGCTGTTGGTCCTCTATTTGGCAGTGCGTTTCTGGTGGAATGATTTTATGCTATTCGGTCACTTTGGGTATACTTACTTTAGAGTTGCCTCCTGGATTACCAGCGGCTTGGGGCTGCTGTTATATGTTCGCTTCAGACTCACCACGGCAAGACAACGACAATAGTGGTTAACTGGGTGACCTTAGTATTATCCGGTTTATTGCCCGATTAATCTGTGTGTCACATGCGCCTCAATCATTCCCGCCAATAGAAGGCAAAAGATGACGGCAAGGGCAACTATTGTTATCGGCATGCTCTTCCTATGAGAGTCGAGCTCTTGGAATGTTTTGCCAATCGGGTTGCTTGAAATTGTAGGTTTTATGAGCAGATGACCGGAAAAAGTGACGGCACCGGCCATAGCAATAGCGGGAATTTCAATTATCCCATGGGGCAGTAAAGATGTGATACCGGTCAGGTATGAGCCGAAAATAGTTTTGGTGGTTGAGATGGACAGACCTGTTTCGATACCGAGCAGAATCATACCGATCAATGGGATCATGAGCCACACGTACAATCGGCGTAAAGGCTCTTGTTCGATTTTCATACAGCCCGGCAGAAAGCAAAGCAGTTTCATCCGACTCCGGTTGCAAAATACATTACGGATGACCCTCGGTGATCGATCCATGTTCAACGGATTAAACAGGGGCGCTGTAAATATGAAGGATATGGTTGCAAGGGCACCCACAGAGTTCCAGACAAATAACAGGATTCCGGCATCTAAGCCGGCTTCCGTGCCCATGGATATCACCGGCAGCGCATAGGATATGCGTTTCGTAGATATTTCGAATATGGTCTCCGGCGCGATCTTAATCAGATTCAATAGTACCGTTCCGAACACCATGCCGGCCGCTGCGGAGATGATATAGGCCAAAAGAAGCTTTTTCCAGGCTGTGAATAGAAACCGATTAATAGCGTTTAGTCCCGATATGATGTAAAGTTGTTTGGCAAAGCATATTTACATTACCACATATCGACAGGATGAAAAATTTCTTTATGGGCCACATTGACCTGTAAATACTAAATTCTTCGGATCTCGGGAGAAGATCCTATTTTTATCGCCCCATACTACAGATAAAACAACCAGTGGAAGTACCTACATTGAGGTCGGTTTTAAGACTATCATCCTCCGGGAACGAGTCCGGGATCTGGTCCTGTGTGATGGTTGTGAATGAGAAAACTTCCGACCATTCCGATTGCGCTCCCCGGTTGTCGATATAGCTCACCCGCCAGTAATAGGTTGAATTGGCAATTAACGGCTCCGATGGCGTAAAAGAGATCAGGTCGTCTTGGGTGGTTTCATTGCATACCAGTTGGGTGAAAGTATCATCCGGACTGATCTGCCAAATGGTGCTGTCATGGACGTCATTGGCATCCGGGTCATTAAATTCGCCGGCGCTGATGGTCGGAGAGAGGCTGATGCCGGACGATGCATTTTCCGGTGCAATCAGTGTCGGCGGCAAGGGCCTGCTGTTGCACGGATCTGTATCTGTTATCCCGCATCCGCATTGCCCTGGATCGGTTTTCTCGGGATCTTCCGGACACTGGTCATTGCAATCCGGTGTACCGTCGTTGTCTTCGTCTATATCCGAAACGCCGCAGCCACAAGCTGCCGGTTCGGTTTTGGCCGGATCGTTACGGCAACCATCGTTGCAGTCCGCTACGCCATCGCTATCGCTATCAGTATCGGCAACACCGCAGCCACACTGGCCCGGCGCGGTCTTGGCGCCATCTTCCGGACACTGGTCATTACAATCCGCCGTACCGTCATTGTCACCATCGGTATCGGCAACACCGCAGCCGCACTGCCCCGGCGCGGTCTTGCCGGCATCCTCCTGGCACTGGTCATTGCAATCGGCGGTTCCATCTCCATCTGAATCGATGTCCGATGTGTCACAACCGCATATTCCGGGTTCTGTTTTATCGCCATTGTACGGGCATCCGTCCAGGTAGTCCGGCACACCGTCTCCGTCGCTGTCCGTATCATCCTGGGTAATAATTTCGGCGGTTGCCTCGTTTGAAGCTCCGGAGTCACACGGATCTCCCTCTCCCGAATTATCCAGAAGGGCGGCGACTCGATACCGATAGCTTCCCACTGCAAGGCCCGAATCCGTATAGGTGGTGATATCAGCGCCAACAGACGCATGGGCATTGTCCCATGCGCCATCATCTACCTGGCGCTGAATGATAAAGCTGTCTTCATTGGTGCCCGTGGAGTTGTCGCTCCATGATAATACGATCTGCTGATTTTCCGAGTCTGCCTGGGCGTTAAGATCGGTAGGGGCCTCTAGGCAGTCACCCCAGCCGGCGAGGCGGGCCCAGAGCCACCATATGGCCCGGCCTTTGAGCACACAATTCAACTTTGCGTCATTTGTTTCGCCCCCCTCTGGAGAATGGGCGCAGCTTTCGCAGCCGCTGTATTCGCTTGTTCCATTTACCAGCTGGTAGAGTTGTGAATCGGAGTAAGCTGCCAGATATTCAGATGCCCAATTGCTGTCCTTGGAGCCATTGTTGTCGGAATCATAGTACAAGGCGTCATCGACACCCTTATCAAGGTAATAATTGTTATCCGGGTCATAGTTTTCAATGTCGGCAAAATCGAACAATATTCTGTTGTTGGCAATACAGTGTTGTCTTATCAACTGATTTCGTGAATCAGAAGAATCGCCTTCTCCGCCTCCATTTGCGTGGCCGGTCATAAAAATGAATTGGACCGGCACTGGATGGCTGATGCTGCCTTCACCGTATTCGTCAATCAACGCTTCCATACGGCCCAGGTAATATTCGATGTCATGCCCGCCGATGTTGCACCACGACCACATAATCACATTGACATCGGCATTGGCGCTGTTATTTAGATAATTTCTGGTGGCCTCGTACCATTGATATTCACCCGAGCTTAAATCAATCCCATCCGGCATGGCGTTGTCTTGCAGATCGAGAATGGTATCGTCGTCGGGGACATTGCCCCACTGGAATTTTGAACCAAATGCCGGAAAATCTCTTAAGGCATTCATGCCGGTAATTAATTGACTGCCATGTGATGTGTGTTCATACGCGATGTGAAGCAGAGACTTTGCCTGATTAATGGCTGAATCCGGAATCAGACTAACATCAGTGCACGTATGATCGATAATCAAAGGAGAGGAGCGATCAGCAAAAACAGCAGGTGGTAAGAGGAGAAAGCAAAGAATGAGGGAGATCCCAATGGCTGTCCGTTTCATCACAAGTCGATCCCTTTCAGTATGAATGTGCGCTGCTCATTATGAATAGGTGCTGCTACCAAATCTGGTAGAATGCAAAACGCTTTATCTGTTTCCGGCCTCATGTGGACATACCGGCTAGAGGCAAAAACATTGCGTTGAATTCTGTGTCATTAGCTATGATTAAAGGGTGGGACCGCTTTCACCCCAACAAAATAAGCAAGATACATGCCGCTTTAAAAATCCATAGCAACCGCGGATCGGGATCTCCCGGTCAGGCTAAAGGTACAATCTGGTTTCCAATTTTGCCTTGGTAAAGTACGATTCGTGCATCCTGTGAGGTTCGATCGACTTTAGCGGACAACCAAACAAGCGTCAACCGGCGTGATGGCGTGTTCAGATGTAGAGAGCCCAGATTCCATCATCGGCAAATACTAAATTCTTCGGATCTCGGGTATTGACAACTTAGGACTTAACAGATTGAATGTGGGGGGCTGATAATTGAAGTGCCCTTCAGACTAAACAGCTATCTATTTTTTTAGATAAGAAGTTAAAATTACAATTGATTTAGTGCTCTTGCGCTGCCTGATCATTATTTTTGCTTGTCCTGGTGGGAGTTATCCCTATCGTCACAAAAAAAAGATGGCTGGAGGAGGTATCATGAAGCGTCGGATCAAATTGATTGGCTTATTGGTACTGGCTTGCCTCGCTGCCGCCTCAGAATCTTTGGGATATTTTGACGGAGATTTTGAAATCCAGCGGCACTTTCTCCCCAAAGAGGAAAATTTCTTTGATTGGAAAGCCTATCAGCTCCCTCTGGCCTGGCAACGTGAGTGGTATACGGTCAAGAACGGCATCCAGGCCACAGCCGGGAGTCTGTCCCAGGAGTTGTTCTATCAAAAACACAATATCAAGCTTCAGGCCGACCTGCATCAAGATTTTTCGCTGCTATATTCCCAAGAACGTGAAGAGTTCTATAAATCCCAACCCATTCATCAGCAAATCGAAGCGCGCTTTGGCCACAAGTACTACGTATCGATATTGGGTTTTCCCAAGTATGAGAAAAAGGGTGAGAATTTGGGTCTGGCCATCTCTTTGAATGAGCCTTACACAATGAAGCATGCCAAGCTGACCTATTTGAACCAGCTGGCGACCTACAATGCCAAAAACGTCGATGATGATAGAAGTGAAGACACCGATGACTTGGTTAGTACCCCCCAGCTCTTTAGATTCGAAACCCGGTACCGTTTGCTCAATCAACTGGACGTCATACTGGACCTGACCCAGGAACTGGAGGGTGTCCTGCAAGATGGTGCCGATGGCTTGGAGAAAAGTTACAGCGGTTATGACTACCGCGGCAAGCTGATCTGGGACGTCAATGATCGCTGGGTGGGCGGCCTGTCATTCCAAAGACTTTCCCAAGAGCGCAGCCACAGGCCGTTTAATCCGCCCGGGGCGGTAATCCGGGATCAGCAGATCGATCAATACGTCCTGGATCTATTCGTTAATGTCCGCTTTCAAGAGAACGAACTGACCTTGGGGTATCTGGACAGTGGTTTTAAAAACAGCATCCAGGGCACCCAGGCGTATCTGATGCGGCTGGACGGCAAACAACTCTATGCCAAGTGGCATAGGGGCATCAATCATTGGATGAAGTGGTTTTATTCACTTCAGATCGGTACCTATGACTATATCAAAACAGGTGAAGAGAGCGATAGCGGCATCAATTCAAAGGCAGGGCTGGGGCTGATTTTTTTTAAGACCGACATGGTAGATTTTCTGGTACTGACCACTTGGACTGCGGATTCAGTTTCCAGCGGGCAGTGGGACGGTGGCAACATGCAATTGCAGATTGCCTTCTGATCGTCCGCCCAAAACAGAGGTTCCAATGAAAAATCAAATTGACCCGCCGTGAAATTGAGCGTATCAATACAGATTCCGTTGGTATTCAAGCTGTGAGGGGTATAATTCTATGGGCAATTGTGCCAGCCTACCGCCTAATTTTGAGCAAGACATGCCGGCCGTCATGGAGGCTGTTCAAAACAACCGTTTGCTGACCATGGAGATCGAACTCAGCCTCCGTTGCAACTTCAGCTGCCCCTATTGTTACGTGCCCAAACCGGATTATTTCCGGGATGAACTTTCCCTTGAAGAGATTTACGATGTGATCCTGCAAGGCAAAGGGTTGGGCGCCCGCAAAATCATCATTCTCGGCGGTGAGCCGAGCATTTACCCCCATCTCAAAGATATCATCCGATTTTTGTGCGACCAAGGATTGGAGGTCGAGCTCTTCACCAATGGAAGCGGTGTGGATGAAGCGTTGGCCCGATTTTTCCATGACCATGCCGTTCGGGTGGTTTTGAAAATGAACACCTTTGATCCGGATCTTCAGGACAAGATCTCCGGCAAAAAGGGCGCCTGGGGCATCATCCAATCCGCCATGAAAAACTTGAAAGCGGCCGGTTATCCATCCAAAGAGGCTTTTCTGGCGGTCAGCACGGTGATCTGTGCGCCCAATATCGATGAGCTGCCCCGGTTGTGGCGGTGGTTGAGGGATCAGCAGATTGCCCCTTACTTTGAAATGATCACCCCCCAGGCCAATGCCCTGGACAATCAATGGATATTTGTGGATCCGTTACGGGTATATGAACTGTTCAAAGAGTTGGCTGACATCGACCGGCGCCATTACGATGAGCATTGGGATCCCCAGCCCCCTTTGGTGGGAAATCGATGTTTCCGTCACATGTTTTCATGCCTGGTTACCTCCAAAGGCGATGTGACGCCTTGTGTGGGGGTCAACCTCCCCATGGGCAACATCCGGGCAGATCGGTTGGAGAACATTATCGCCCGAAGCGAACTGATTAAGGAACTTAAAAATCATCGTCAAACCATTAAGGGGCCGTGTCAGCGTTGCGACAAGGCCGATCAATGTTATGGTTGCCGGGGCGCCGCCTATCAGATGACCGGCGACTATCTGGCATCGGATCCATTGTGCTGGAAAAATTGCCAAAACGCGGGAGTGAATAATGAAAATGGTACGTGGTAAACAACAGATCTGGGTGATATTGGGCCTCCTTTTCGTATCCATGGCTTTGTGCAGCTGTGCCTATGTCGACGTTAAAACCCCCTATGATGACAATTTGGATAAAACCGAACTCGGGGCTAAAAAAGGGGTTGCCCAGGGATATAGTATCCTGTGGCTGTTTACCTGGGGCGACACCAGCTATGCCACCGCAGCCAAAAACGGGAATATCACGGTGATCCGCCATGCGGATCAAGAGCTGTTCCAAATCCTCTTCGGCCTTTATACGCGCTGGCGGATCGTTGTGTACGGAGACTAATTGAGATGAGACGGAAATCCCTGTTGATTAAATGGTGGGGGCTTGCAGCTGTTGTGGCGTGTCTGCCCATGCTTTTGGCCGGTTGTTCGGCGGGTCCCCTGGTTGGCTTGGTTTATACCAATGTTAAATATCCTTTGACCCGGGATTTGAACAAGACCCCCATGCCGCTCAATCTTCCCAGGGAAGCTAAGATTATTGAAATTTCGGAGCCTTTGACCGGATTGGGCATCAATACCCGTTTAAATTCCAATGCCATCGGTGAGATGGCAAAGGAACACGGTATTACAAGGCTCTATTTTGCCGACCAGCAAAAGTTCAGCGTCTTGGGGATCTGGAAATCTCACAAAGTGATTCTCTACGGAGAATAGCCTTCCGATGGATGCCACGTTGGGAACCTTCGGCCCGCAGCCATGGGATCATCATTTGGACTGGTTCTTAAAAAAATCCCATATTATCTGGGCGGCATCAAAGTCTTTAAAGGGGTCCTCAGCCTTGAGCTTGGCCGTAAAATAGGGACCGGGCCAGATGTGCCCCCACCCATTGAGCGTGTATAGCCACACGGGTTTGTCGCTGCTGCAGTCAGACCATTGCGCCAGTTCAACAGAGCCATTCAACAGCTGTCGGGTCTGCTCCGGCGCTTCGCATCCGTTTCGGGATCTCCAAAATGCAACGGACGCATCCACACTTCGGTAAAAGCGCGGCGTGCCCCGGCGCTGGCTGGCCTGCCCCTTGTAAGGAACACTGGTGTCGGCGGTGCCGTGCATGATCAGGAACGGAAGCGGATCCGCCGGTGTGGGGATTTGCCACACCTCTTTATCTTCAGGGGTGCGGCTGCCGATGGATGCGGCCAAAGCTGCGGCCCCGGCCAATAGGTGGCTCTTTTCTGAGGCGAAGCGGTATGTGAACATACCGCCATTGGAGAATCCCAGCATATAGACGCGGTTGCGATCCACATTCAAGCGCCGGATGGCGGACGTGATGGCGGTTGCCACAAAGCCGACATCGTCGATGCGGTCTGCCTGGGCTTTTCCGCAGCAGTGACCGGCATTCCAGTGCTGCAGGAATCCCAGGATGCCGATGCCGTTGGGATAGAGCACGATGAAATTTTCACGGTCTGCGATCTCGCTGAAACCGGCGATTTTTTCGATACCTTTGGCGGTATCAAAGACGCCGTGCACCACCACCACCATGGGAAGCTTGCGGCTGCCGTCATAGTTTGGCGGAAGGTGAACAAGATAGTCTCGTTTGAAATCGTCCGTCCGGATATCGGTGGGGACCCGGTAGGTTCGCGGCCCTTGGACGACCCCTTGATCCGGCAGCCGGGGCATGCATCCACATAACAAGATTCCCATCAGCAGGGGGATCGTCAGGATCGTCCACCCCACAACTGTGATGAATGGTTTGCCCATACATCATTCTCCTGTTTGCCATCTCTTTTTTGCGACCGTGCGGTATACCCCTGGCAGTGGCGTCCGTCACTTCCGGGCAACGATCCAGGCCATATCATTTTGATTTCCGGACGGTTGCGTCTGTAGAATTTCAAAGCGATTGTTCTTTATCATGGTAACCACCTCTGCCAGGGGGCGATGATATGCTGGTGCCCCCTGCAATCTCATTCTCAATCGATCCAGCCGCCAGGTCCAGGTCAATGGCCGTTGGGGGGGCAACACGGCGCGGAGGATCAAGAACCCGCCCTCTCTTAATATTGGGTTCAAGCGAAACAGCGTCAATTGAAAATCATCGTCATTTAGAAAATGGCACATGTCCAGCATGAACGCTGCATCGGCTGAATTGGGCACTTCCGGCACTTGGGGCGCAAGCCCTTGCTCCACCTTGCCGTTTTTTCCCAGGGCGAGGTTGGCCACCCGCACCCGGCCGGGGTCCGGTTCAATACCCCATACAATGGCTTCCGGATAGTGCTGCAGCAGCCAGCAGGTCGGAACCCCATAACCGGTGCCGATATCCACAACGGCGCGGATCGATTCACCCTTTGGCGGCAAGAGGGTTCGCAGCTCTCCAAACAGGGGGTCTGTCTTTAATTTGAATTTGGCAAAATAGCGTGGGTATGGCTCCAGGTTTCTGTACCGCGCCAGAACCGATGCATCGCCGCTTCCCGGATCGGAAATGTTCCCGGTTGGGTGTCTAAAGCGGTGCTTCAACATCGGCGGTAAAATAAGAAAGGCACCCACCATGGAAAACCCGATCCCCATCAAGGATGTTAAGCCCGCGCTGCGCAGCAAGGCATGCTCCGCACCGCAAAGCACGCCGAATCCGATCAGGGTGGACAGTGACGCCATCAGCACGGAGATGCGGATCAAGCTGAAGTTCGGATGGGTGGCGGTTTGATAGCGTTGATAGGCGCGCACGAAGAAAAGAGAGTAATCAATACCCAGCCCCAGAACGATGATGGCCAGCATCAAGGCCGGTATATCCAGGCTGCGGCCCATGAGCCCCAAGCTTCCCAGGGTGCAGACAAAGGCGAACGCCATGGGCAGCAGGCTGATGAGGGTCAGCTGCCAGTCTGCAAAAAAAACGAACAACAGGACCACCACACTGATGCCGATAATCAGCAGCATTCGGCCAAAGGTGGAAAACAACAATTGCCCCATTCTGTCAGAAAAGAGGCCGGCATCGAATACCTTGGCCAGTGAAGAAAACCGACCATAAAACCGGTCGCCATCATACCCGGGACCTTTGGTCACACTGGTCACCTGACGCCAGGTGCCGTTTGTGTCGCTGCGGGAAATACCCATTAAGGCGTGGTAACGGGCATCCATGCCCTGGGGCGGGCCGTGGGACGGGGAGACCAATAATTTAAAAAAGGGCTCAAACGCATTTTCATTAAATCCGTATTTGAGGGCCGCCCGGGTCATGACCCTGCGCAATTGCTCAACTCTTTGGGGAGACCAGTATTTTTGCCAGGCATTAAAGTTGGCTTGACGGCGCTCAGGGCCGGGGAATAGCCTGGAGGCTGCGAAGGCAGATTCTATTTCCTGTGCCTGTTGCATTGCTTCAATTTTAGCCAGCAGACGGTCGCCCTTTTCCTGAAGTGCTTCTATGGTCGGCCCTTCGGTCATGAGGTGGATTTTGGTAAAGAGATTACCCCATACGTCGGTAAAGAGAGATTCCGCCGCTCGGGTGCTTTGGCTGACACTGTTCATGGTGGCCAAATCCACATTGAATTGGGGTTTGGCCCAGAAGATCAGAATCACCCCGGCCACCAAAGCCGTCAGAGCACCTTTTACACCCAGGTTTGCCATGCTGTCTGCCCAGCGTCCCAGGGGCATATTGCGTGAGGAGCGCGCCGGCGGCATGGATGGAAAAATACGGGGAAACACCGCGTGGACGAATAAAAAAGAGAAGCCGATGCCCATGGCCGTGAAGATCCCCAATTGTTGAAAGATCAGAAATCCGCTGAAGCTCAAGACGATAAATGCGCCAATGGTCGTCAGTACGGCCAGAAGACCCACGGCCCACACTTCCCGGGAGGCGTACTTTCCTGAAGTCTCTTCCGGGCGGTCCAAAAAGAGCAGATAGGCGATGCCGTGGTCCACCGTGATGGAGATCACGCCCCCTCCGAATCCCAGTGCCATAATGGAGATGGACTCATTAAAAAGGGAGTAGACAAACAAGGCGGCCGCGGTTCCCGCCAGCGCGGGTAGCAGGGCCAGCAGGCCGATCAACGGCCTGGGAAACGCCAGCAGCAGTAAAACAGCGATACCCAAAGTGGCCAGCAAAATGGCTTTGTTCACATCCCGGCGCACCATGGTCTCATTGTCCAGGGCGGCCCGGTAGGCGCCTACCGGTGTGAGGGTGACGCCGCCGTTGCTATCCCCGTAAGAGGCGTTTATGGCTGAATCGACCTTATCCAACACATCTGTCAACTGGCGGGCGAAGACCGTATCTGTTCCGGACCCTGAGGGCTGCGCAAGCATCATCACATGGCGGCCGTCTGCCGACAGAAGCTTGCCATTGAATATTTGAACATTGGCGGCCGGTGCCAGGGACGCCAGTTCGGACAGTTTTAGATCCCTGAAACCCAGCGGGTCGAGGGCCACCAATCCGGCTTGGCCGATGGCGTCAAATCCCATCAAGCTCTGTTGCAGTGATTTTATCTTGTCTTCCACAGCCCGGGGGGCAAGCAGGGGTACAATTAGATCGGTCAATTCCGCTTCGGAAAACAAATAGGGCAGATGATCCACCATATGCCCGATGAGTTGAGGGATGACCTGCTGTATGTCATCCATGCCCACCCGGCTGAACAAGCCACTGTTGGCCAAATGTTCCTCGACCTGGTCGGCCACCTTTACCAGGAGTGCCCGATCCGGTGGATCGATTTGGTTCATGCCGATATCGATGGCGATTTCATTCTGAATGGGATGGTTTTTAAAAATATAAATGGCATCGGCCAGGATGCCATCCTCTTGGGGCAAACTGGCTGCCACATCCGTATCGATCCGCAGCCGGGTGATGGCAACCACCAATAAAAGCGCCGTCACCACCATGATGACGACCAGGCAGGGGTAGGATGTTTTTTTTCTGTTCATTCCGGGTGGGTGTCCGTCTCTTTATTTATTTCCCATTTTGCCCTATTAATGGCATATGAAGTGGGTATTGGTTATCATATGCCCATTGGTGGGTTCAAACTGTTTATCGGGAGAGAGACATGAAAACCATTCTATTCATCTTAGCCACCCTCTTTTTTGTAACGCCGGTCTTCGATACGGCGGATATAGGTCTGGCCGGAACGGGTCAAGAGATCAAAGAAGGCGCCACATCGGTCGCCCGAGAGATTAAAGAGGGTGCCGTTGAGACCGGAAAAGCAGCCGCCAAAGCAGGCAAATCGATCAAAGAGAGCTCTAAAAAGAGCTGGAAAGAGATCAAGGGCGGCGTTAAGAAGGCCGGTGGCGAATTTAAAAAAGCCTATGGGGAAACCAAAGAGGCCATCCAGAAAGAGATCTCCGGAGAGGATGCTGAATCGGCGCAGAAGAAATAACCCTATCGTTGCATATAAAAGATGGTTTAGGAATTAATTTGTGAAAGCATTTTTTTACCGGATGCTCGTGCAGGCGACCAAGGTTTTGGGGCCGTGGTTTTTTCTCCTGGTGGCCAAAGGGATCGCCACCGGCTATTTTCTGTTCAGTCCGGGGCGGCGGCGTATCAGCCGTGATTTTTATGCGGCTCTTTTTCCCAACCGCCATCGCAATTATCATCGATACTGCACCTGGAAGCAGTTCCTAAACTTTACGCATCTCTACCTCGACCGTTTCATCCAGCGGGAAGTACGGGACATCGCCTATACCATTGAAGGACGCCGACATGTCGCCGCCGCCCATGGGCAGAAAAAAGGTGGCATCCTGCTTATGTCCCATATGGGCAATTGGGAGATGGCCGCCCACTTGCTGGCAAAAGTAATTCCGGACATTGAGCTTCTGCTTTATATGGGCATTCGTGACAAAGAAGAGATTGAGAACATTCAAAAGCAGAGTATTCGTGGAGATGGTATTCAGATCATTGGGGTTGACCAAGGCAGCGGCAGCCCCTTTGACATCATGGAGGGCATCCGCTTACTTCAAAGGGGCGGGTTTGTCTCCATGGCCGGAAATGTGGTGTGGCGACCGGACCAACGCAGTATCAACGCGACTTTCTTAGGCCGTCCGGTGCGGATTCCCGAGGCCCCCTTTGTGCTCGCTTTGGTCTCCGGTGCACCGCTGATTGTCTTTTTTGCCTTTCGAACCCAGACCGAAACCTACCAATTCCGTGCCCTGCCGCCCATCTATGTTATGGCCCCTACGCGAGATCAACGTCGCGCCGCTTTTCAAACTGCGGCCCGGCAATATCTCCGTCATATGGAAAACGCTCTGCGCGAACATCCCTTTGAATGGTATCACTTCGACAGATTCATCGAAGCCGGGGAGTCAGAAACCATATAGATGCGATTCCGTACCATTTTCTTTGGCATGTTTTTTATGCAGCGTTAGGGGCTCTCCTATCGTTGCAGAGTCAAGGCGCCGCGGGTGAAGCCGTGTAAATCCACTGCGAACCCGCGGCAACGCGGGATCTGAAGTCCTCCGGCTTTCCCGTAGGGTAAAAAACATGCCAAAATCGGAACGATCCTTTAAGATGTGAATCCGCGTGACATCCAATGCCCATCGCCTGGTGACAATAATCGTAATTGCTTCAAACATCACCATTTTCTTTGGCATGTTTTTTATGCAGCGTTAGGGGCGGCCACTGCAGCCTTCATACTCTCAAAATGTTCCACAGCGCTTTGGAATATGACGTATTCGATCAGCTGTTCGGTGGTCACTTCACCCCCAAAAGCGGGCATGCTGCCCTTGCTGTCGAGTTGCTCGTCACTTAAGCCCTTGACGAATGCCACCATGCTTGCGCTGTTTTTTTCAAGCTGTTCCAGAGCTTCAGACTGGGTAGTGTTGACAAATTCTTGGGCTTGTTCATTGGACATGGCATTGATCTGGTCCATGGTCAACGGCGGCAGTGGCTCGCCATTGATGATCATGCCGGCGATATTGAAGATCGCCAAATGACCGGCGCCAATATGGTGAGCGGTCATCCCCACGGACCATTGTTCCCATTCACACCTCTTCTTCCAATCGTCGTCGGACAATTTTTCAACATATGCCATCACCTCATTACTGAATGACTGGATTCGTTCCGCTATTTGGCTTTGTCGCTGATCCATGATCGCCTCCTTCTTAAAGGTTTGTTCATACGGGTGTTCGTCTGCTGATACAGGTTTAAGGGTAATCACTATAGCGAAAATTTAAATGGTTTGAATAAACCATAGGCTATCCTGGTGAAACGCCGCTTCCGGCCGAACTTTACCGAATCTTTATACTGGCTTTAACCGTTCTTAATAGACCTGCATTACCTTCACAGTACGCGATGGGCGACATTTTTGTCAGCCGGACGGACCGTTTCGGATCTGCCCGCTGTGGATCCCGTGCTTTATACCCTTATCTGGAAGGAGAACCCCATGAATGTAACACGCTTAATAACAGGACTCATCTTATTTTTGGGGGTTGCACTTGCCGGCAATGCCGCCAATGCAGCTGAAATTACCATTAGCGTATTTAATACAAC
>CAJIBC010000159.1_pt1 | contig 15853 bp, 16 predicted proteins | sample 9199231 | NCBI WGS metagenome assembly CAJIBC01 (sample SAMEA7708282, study PRJEB35096) | sediment metagenome | biome: marine neritic benthic zone biome [ENVO:01000025]; feature: sediment [ENVO:00002007]; material: shallow marine sediment [ENVO:03000034] sea grass bed [ENVO_01000059] ...
CGGCGCCGCCAGCGCCAACCCGAAAAAAGGCGCGCTGGAAAAGATCATTTGACTTCGGGTGGCCCCTAAATACTGAGCTGACTTGATATAGAGGGTAATGGAGAAACCGTAGGCAAAAGCCCCTACGATCATTGCGGCAGCCGCTGATCCGAAGCCGGCACCATACACTTCCACCGAAAGGCCAATGGACAGATTCACCCCGCCGGCCACCAGCCCCTTCCAGAACGTGCTCTGTGCAGGCGTAATACCATCGATCAAAGCGGTCAGATGGTTATCCAACCCCCAACAGATGCAGGCGCAGGCAACCAACAACAATGCGGATATGCCAACCCGCCCGCCATGCCATGACAACAGTACGGACGCCAGAATCGTACCGGCCACGCCCACCCATCCGTTTTTGCCCAGATGGTCTCTGAATACGATAAAGCCCAGCAGTGCCGTGGCCACCAGTTCCAGATTCAACCACAGCGAAACCGAGGCGGCGGATGACCGCTGCAGCCCCATCAACAACAACACCGGACCGGCCACGCCCCCGAACCCGATGGCCCCTGCAAGCCTTTGGATATTCTTCTTTTCCATGTGACCCACAGCGACTTTCGTATTGCGGACCATCAAAATACCGGGAGCAACCCCGACCGCAGCCCCCAAGTACAACCACCCGGCCAATTGGAACGGCGGCAGGCTTTCCAGGAGCCACTTTCCAATGGGTGTGGAAGCCCCGAACAAAATTGCGGACAGGAGTGCTAATATGATAGGATACATGATGAAATAATAGGAGTTGAGAGCCCAATGTAAACACTATATAAGGGTATATGTGAGATAAGCGATGCCGGAAAAAATCGTGTTTATCGGAAAAGTGCGATCCACACTTGTGAGCATCGACATGTGCCCCAAGATGGCGGATGAAGGCGCTCCCGAGGGCTTTGTTGAAATAGGGCCGGAATATCGCGCCGCTTTAAGGGGTATCCGTCCCGGCACAGAACTCATCATATTGACGTGGCTGCATCTGGCAGATCGAGATACCCAACTGGTCCACCCCAGGGGCAATCCGGATAATCCTCTGACCGGTGTGTTTTTTACGCGATCACCAGACAGGCCCAATCCCATCGGGCTCCACCGGGTCAGGGTTTTAAGGATTGATGGTCTGACGCTTCACGTGTCAGCCATTGAAGTTGTTGACCAAACCCCTGTTATCGATATCAAGCCGGCTTAATTAGGAATATTTACTGTTCGTGCATCTAAATGTCATAAAGACAAGTGTAACAATATTACGGTCCAATCAACCTACCAATCCGACCCACTTCATAAAAGCCCTCAAAAAAAGATAACCACCTAATAATAAATTCATTATTTTAAAAAAGACCCCAACTGCCACATTTCGGATATTCCCAAAAATATTGACAACCCTACCATCAACATATAGAAATTCTCTCTTGGCCTTTACGGGCCAATACAAGGGTTTGACAACAACCAGATATTCGCGCAAATATTTGCAATCAACGACGCGAGGTAAGTGATAAGGAGATTGTACATGTCAAATTGGGAACCCAAAATTGTCAGCTTCCTGTGCAATTGGTGCAGTTACGGTGCTGCGGATCTGGCCGGTGTCAGCCGTATGGAATACCCGCCCAACATTCGTGTGGTGCGCATTCCCTGTACCGGACGGATGAGCCCCAAGTTCGCATTGGCCGCCCTGCGGGAAGGCGCGGACGCCGTATGGGTGTCCGGCTGACATCCCGGCGAATGCCATTACCTGGAAGGTAATTACTACGCGCGTCGCAAGTTCGCGATGATGAAAAACTTGCTGGTACATATGGGCGTTGAGGCGGATCGCATTCACTATTCATGGATTTCATCGGCTGAATCCACCAAGTTTGTCAAAGTGGTCAGCGAAATCACGGAAATGGTCAAAGCGATCGGACCCAACCAACAGTTTGTTAAGCAAATGGCGAAGGTGGCCTAAACATGACGACTGCTTATACTGAAAAAATCAGGGATATCGCACAACGGATGCTCAAAGAGTGCAAGGTGGAGATGGTCATCGGCTTTCGCGCCGGCTCCATTCCCATGATGAACGAACCATGCTTCATCCGCAAACCTGAAGACGCACAGCAACTGGTGTGGGACAGCAATTGCGGCATCAATCTGGCCAACTACCTGACCAACCGCAAAGAAGAAAAAATCGGCATCGTGGCCAAAGGTTGCGACAGCCGAAATATTGTGACCCACATCCTGGAAAACAAAATCCAACGCGATCAAGTTGTCGTCATCGGCGTACCCTGCCAGGGGATGATCGACAAGCGTAAAATCGCCATGGAATCCCATGGTGAGATCTTGTCCGTGACCGAATCGGACGCCAAAGTGAACCTTAAGATGGCCGATGGCGAAAAAACCCTCAACAAGGCTGATCTCCTGCAATCCAATTGCAGCGTCTGCCAGCATCGCAACCCGGTGATCCACGATGAGATGGTCGCCGAACCGGTTGAGGAACAAACCGACGTCGACCCCTATGCCGATGTGAAAGCCATCGAAGGGATGGGATCGGAAGAGCGATGGAAATTTTTCGACGACCTGCTCTCACCGTGCATCCGCTGCTACGCATGCCGAAACGCCTGCCCGCTTTGCTATTGCCCCACATGCTTTGTAGACGAATCCAAACCCCAATGGATGGGCAAAAGCCAAGATCCTATAGATGTCCGCACTTTTCATTTTTTAAGGGCCTACCACTGTGCAGGGCGTTGCACCGACTGCGGTGCCTGCGAACGCGCCTGTCCGGTTGGAATCAATATGCGAACGTTAACCAAAAAATTGAACAAGGATTGCCTGGAGCAATATGGCTGGGAAGCGGGACTATCACTGGAGAGCCGGCCGGCCCTGGATGTTTACAATCCCAACGATCCTGACGATTTCATTAAATAAGCATTCATAAAGGCATACAGTTATGAAGGTCATCAAAATCGATAAAGCCGAGTGGACCCAGGCAGTGGAGGCGCTAAGAGAATCCTTTCGCCTTTTCGGGCCGGTTAGGCAGCGAGATTATGCCAATTTCAAAGAGTTGGCCACGGGCGAAACCCCTGAGTTGGAGATCCAAAACACCCGCCTATCCCCAAAAAGCCTGGTCTTCCCGCAGTCCGAAACCATGATGGATTACTCTCTGGACAAAGAGGACGAAGAGCAGGGCATCTGCAAAGAGGCCCCCAAAGACTATTCGCCCCGGGCTGTGCTGGGCCTGCGCCCCTGTGACGCCAAAGCCATGGTATTGGTGCATATGAATTTCGACAACGGTGACTACCAAGACCCTTATTGGCTGAACCTTTATAATGCCACCACTTTTGTCGGTCTGGCCTGTGATACCCCCTGCCGTACCTGTTTTTGTACCACCGCCGGTTGCGGGCCCTACCATGAAGAGGGACTTGACCTGCTTTTGAGCGACCAAGGCGATCACTATTTGGCCAAGGTTATCACCGACAAGGGAGAGGCCCTGGCCGACAAAGCCGGCTGGACCACCGACGGGGACGCCAAGGCCATGGTGGACGCCTCAGCAGCGGCCGAGGGAAAAATAACGGCCAGCATCGAAACCGACCGGTTGCAGGCCCTGGGCACCCTGGACCTGCATGGAGCAGATTTCTGGGAGGATATCTCATTTTCCTGCATCAACTGCGGGACCTGTACATTCGTTTGTCCGACGTGTTGGTGTTTTGACATTCAGGACGAAGTCTATGGGAAAAAAGGCGTGCGCATGCGGAACTGGGACAGCTGCATGTTTCCCATCTTCACGGTGCATACCACCGGCCATAATCCCAGGGACACCAAGCTGGCTCGGTTGCGACAACGTTTTATGCATAAACTGAAATACTTTGTGGACAAATACGACAAGGGCATCATGTGCGTGGGTTGCGGCCGATGTGTGCAACAATGCCCGGTCAATATAGACATTCGCAAGGTAAGCCAAACCATGAACAGCCTGGATGCCGAAAACTTCTGCGCCGTGCAGGGTGAATAAGGGAGGAATCCGTGGAAAATCCGTATCTGCCATACCCGGTGCGCATCGACGAGATCACCGTAGAGAGCGAAGACCGCAGTCTAAAAACCTTCAAATTCGTCTTTAAAAATCCTGGGGACGAGGAAAAATTCGCCTATAATGCCGGTCAGTTTGCCGAACTGTCCATTGCCGGTAAGGGGGAAATCCCCATCGGCATCGCCTCCTCCCCGGTGGAAAAAGGATTTATCAAATTCACGGTCAACCGGGCCGGTGTGGTCACCAGCCACCTGCACAATATGGCAGTGGGCGATACCATGGGCGTGAGGGGTCCACTGGGCAACTGGTACCCCTGGGAACAGTTGGAAGGCAAAAATATTCTCATTGTTGGAGGTGGTTTTGCGTTTACCACCCTGCGTAGCTCCATCATTTATATTTTAGACCCGGCCAATCGTGAAAAATTCGGTGATATTACAGTTGTATATGGCGCAAGGTCCCCCGGCATGCTCCTATACAAAGATGAACTCATCGAGTGGGAAAAGCGTGACGATATCAACATGCACATCACGGTGGACGGCACTGATGATCCCGACTGGAAATACAATGTGGGATTTGTGCCGCCGGTGACCGAGGAGAAGGCCCCCCAAGGGAATGAAGACAGCTATGCCATCGTCTGCGGACCGCCCATCATGATCAAGTTTACCCAGCCGGTGCTGGAAAAACTGGGATATGACCACGACCACATTATATTGTCCCTCGAGAACAGGATGAAATGCGGAATTGGCATGTGCGGACGCTGTGGCATCGGCAAAGAGCTGGTATGTAAAGACGGCCCTGTTTTTACATTGAATCAGGTCAATGCGACCCCCCGGGAGTATTGATGGGTGTTGTCAAACGGGACTCCCAACAGCCTTTTAATCAAGCTCCCCCGATACGGCTGTGATCGTTGACTAATTAGGTATGGAAAGTCGCTCTGGACGGCTGTTTGCCGTCATTTGAGCGGTATGTTTTTCGTGTTGACATTCATATGCTGATCCGCTATTAGTCAAACCTTCATGATTTTAAAGATTCATATAGGCTGATTAGCCGCATTAAATAAAAATGTCAAAGGAGGAAGTTTAAATGCCGACAGTAGAATTTGGTGGAGAAAGTTTTAGCGTAGACGAAGATGGGTTCATCGATGATTACAAAAACTGGAATGAACAATGGGTCCAGTATGTGAAAAAAGAAGAAGGTATCGATGAGATGAACGAGGAGCATAAAAAAGTGATCGAAGTGCTGCGTGATTACTATGAGAAAAACGGTATCGCTCCTATGGTTCGCGTTCTGTCAAAAGTAACCGGTTTCAAACTGAAACACATCTATGAGCTGTTCCCCTCAGGCCCGGGCAAGGGAGCTTGTAAGATGGCCGGTCTGCCGAAACCCACCGGTTGTGTCTAAAAAAATTTGGCTTTTATAGTCTATCAAGGCTCTGCCGGCTCCGGCAGAGCTTTTTTTGTTCAGCGCCAAGGGATCACAATAAAAGGTCTTATCAATGAAAACCATCACAATAAAGACGAATTCCCGAACCGAGATGATCGATATCACTGCCGAAATTCGATCGGTTCTAAAGGCTGAGCATTTTTCTAACGGCATCTGCATGCTTTATGTCCCACACACCACCGCTGGCATTACCATTAATGAAGCGGCCGATCCCGATGTTCGCCGTGATATCTTAATGGTGTTGAACCAAATGGTGCCCTGGGAGGCGGACTACCGTCACATGGAGGGAAACTCGCCGGCCCATATCAAGTCGTCCCTGATGGGAGCCTCTGAAATGGTAGCTGTCGAAAACGGCAAAATGGTGTTGGGAACCTGGCAAGGTATCTTTTATTGTGATTTTGATGGCCCCCGCACGCGGAAACTACATATTAAACTAATCCCGGACGCTTAGCAGATAACGCTTTGCCATAAAACAGGAAAAGGGAGCGTAGAGACTTGAAGTTGGATGCCACCGACAAAATAATCATCAACCGAATACAATCCGATTTCCCCATTGATGCCAGACCTTACCGTGTCATTGCAAATGAGCTGGGTCTGGAAGAAGAGCTCATCATCAATCGAGTAAAAGCCATGAAAGAGCAAGGCATCATACGCCGTATGGGGGGAAATTTTGTGCCCCATAAGGTTGGTTTTGTCAGCACCCTCTGCGCGGCCAAGGTCCCCGAAGATAAGATTGACGACTTTGCCGCGGTCGTCAATCGCTACACCGGTGTAACGCATAATTATGTGCGCGAAAATGAATTTAATATCTGGTTTACCTTCATTGCCGAGTCCAGGGAGGAAATTTCCGAAAACCTGGCCCAGATCAGCAAAGAGACCGGTGTAGACACCATCTTGAACCTGCCGGCGACAAGGGTATTCAAAATCAGGGCGCAGTTTGATGTCTAGTTTCATATGAGAGATATTACCATAGCAGCCATTACCTGTGACGCTCCAGTGGGAGAGATTGACCGGAATCTGGGCGCCACCGTTGATTGGACTTTAAAGGCCAAAGAAGCAGGCGCTGACCTGGTTTGCTTTCCGGAGCTCAACATCACCGGCTACTGCAACCGTCCGGAGATGGCCGATATTGCCCTGCCCATCCCGGGCCGCATCAGCCGGGAGCTATCCCATCTATCTAATAATGAAAACATCGTCATTTTAGCCGGCATGGCCGAAAAAAACCCACAGGGACCTCCCTTTGCCAGCCATTGTGTCTTTACGCCGGATGGACAGGTGCAAATCTATCGAAAGGTGCACACCGCCCCCCCGGAGAAGAAAACCTACACTCCGGGTGATGCCATTCCGGTATTTAAAATCAAAGCAATGACGTTTGGCATCCAGCTCTGCTTTGATGCCCATTTCCCCGAACTGTCGGCGGTGATGACCGACCATGGTGCGGATGTCTTGTTCATGCCCCATGCCTCCCCGCGAGGGAACGCAGCGGAAAAACATGATTCCTGGATGCGCCATCTTACGGCCCGGGCATTTGACAACAGCGTATTTGTGGTGGCGTGTAATCAGATTGGTGAAAACTGCAATGGCCTATTCTTCCCTGGAAATGCAATGGTCATCGGACCATCAGGTGAACTGATCGACAAAGATATCTCTCCCCAGGCCTCCATGCTCATCGCTGAATTGAAGGCTGCTGATCTGGAAGCGGTTCGCAACCACCCCATGCGCCATTTCTTTCCCCACCGCAGGCCTGAGCTATACTAATTAACTAATTAACCTTGTCTGCTTCCTGGACGTTTTTCTGAAGCATCTCTTCTGTTCCTGAAACCCAGTCGGGTATTTCGAGATAAGGAACATCGTAGATTTCAAAAAATTCAATTACCAGCAGTGCAACAAATCCAAGGAAGAGGTAAAAAACATATTTGGCCATTCCGAGCTCCGTACTGGTGGCACCCTTTTTTAAATCCAATCACCGCAAAAGGGTTCTATTAGGCACTCATATGGCGCCATCAGTGTTTAGTGAATATAATACTCTCCATAGGCGTACCGTCTTCCGACAGGATCTCAACCATCCATTCGCCGTCCCATTCGGGCAATAGGGTCTTTGAACTCCATGTGCGGTAATTCGATGATCTCACCGTAAGTTTGACCGACGCTTTTAGACTGCCGTTATGATACCAATTGTGGATAATTAGAGTATTGGGCTGCGCCCCAAGAACACGGCAGAAACAATAGACCTTGTTGATTTCCTTGGCAAACACTTCACCACTGCCCACCGGAGCGCGATCCACCACATCCTGGCAGACCACGGCATCTTCAATTTTTACGGTGGATGGTGTCTCTTGCGCGGCGGACGGCGATTCAGCTTCTTGGTTTGCAGACGGTTGCGCCATAGGCTGTTGAGAGTCCTCTCCCCAAACGGAATCCGCCATACACATCACCACAGCCCAACAAACAATGATACCCATTAATTTCAATCTCATGTTTTCCCCCAGTCTACTACCTGTTTCATATTCAGCTGTCCAGCCTAGCAACGGGTGCTGCGCAATTAGCTGAAGTTCCGTCAAAACCATACCAACAATTACCATACTTGGCAATCAACCCGGTCGTCATCCATAGGATGAAAGCCGTCATACGCGAGGATATCCAAAGGGGCGTCACAGCAATTCTTGGTGAATTTTTTTAGTCATAGTTGATAAGCCGGATATGTATATTGCCGCAATGCCAGCGGCGTAAGCGCATTAGCGAAAACCCTCGTATATACCAAGGACATCAAGAGTTGCGAGGATCTTGTTGCATCAAAAAGGAAGGGACTCAGATAGTGGGGTGTTTTAACAACCCCAACCAATTAAAGGGGCCGGAGGGCTTCGACCAGACTACGGCGACCGGAGGTGAAGCCGTATTCCCAATACTGCGAACCTCCGGCAACGCAGGATCTGAAGTCCCCCCACTCGGTTTTTCGACCACCCCAACTAATTAAAGGGGCCGGAGGGCGCCATAGCCAAGGCGACCAAGGGTGAAGCCGTATTCACAATACTGCGAACCCTTGGCAACGCAGGATATGGCGCCCTCCGGCCCCTTTAATTAGTTGGGGCGCCAGCCGTGCTCCCCTACCAACTTAACAAATCGACACCCCCCCATATTGGTCTGGTGGATCCCACTCTCGTCTCTGACAATTTTTATTAAATCCTGAGAGTGTTGGCTTCCCACAGGGATCACCATGCGCCCGCCGATGGTCAACTGATTGACCAATACAGCAGGAATTTCAGGTGAGCCGGCAGTGACGATGATGGCATCGTAGGGACCTTCATCCTTCCAGCCGGTGGTGCCGTCGGAATAACGGGTAACGATATTGTGATAGCCGAGTTTATCGAATAATTTTCTGGTTTTAATATATAGTGAATGGATGCGTTCGATGGTATAGACCCGATAGACAATTTGGGACAATATAGCCGCCTGGTAGCCGGATCCAGTGCCGATTTCAAGAACCCGATCATCCGGAGATAATTGCAGCGATTGGGTCATTTCCGCCACGATATAAGGTTGGGAAATGGTTTGTTGCTCGCCGATGGGCAGCGGAAAATCCGAGTAGGCCTGATCCATTAAAGCTTCACTGACAAACAGGTGTCGCGGTACCGTTCGCAAAGCTGCCAGAACCTTAGCATCGGTGATGCCTCTGGCTTTGATTTGTTTCTCAACCATTTCCTGACGCAGACGATCATATTTCATTGTGCTTACACCCCTGAACCCATCTACCAGAGGCCGCAAAGCCGGTCAAGGGCACAAATGTCCATCGTGTACGTTTGCATATTAAATTCCTGCTGACAGGATTTATCCTCGTCCGTTGGGCTACCCACCCAATGGCGCAATCCTCTTGCATTTTAACGCAATCCCTCCTAATTAATAGCTGAATGAAAACCCTTACGCCCTCCCCCCTTCACGGGGGAGGGCCGGGGTGAAGATATTGCCCCTCCCGCAAGCTGAGGGGGGGGTCGTTCAGGCGCTAATGTAGAAAACACGGATTGGCAACTTCTCGAAAACGTTATTGAACAGTGTAATACGATAATGGAATCAACCAGACACTTTTTTATCTCCATTCTCATGGCCATTCTTCTGATCGTGTGCGGCACTATGGGATATATGGTTATTGAAGGATGGAACTTGCTTGACGCCCTGTATATGACGGTTATCACACTCGCAACGGTCGGCTATGGCGAAGTTCATGAAATCAGCGCTGCCGGGCACATTTACACCATCGTTCTTATCATCATCGGCGTCGGTTTTTTCCTCTACGTGGCAGGTGCAGTGATTCAATTCATGGTGGAAGGACGGGTACGCATTTTATTGGGGAGACGAAGATTGGACCGAAAAATATCCCGATTGAAAAACCATTATATCGTTTGTGGCTATGGACGCATCGGCAAAGTTATTTGCCATAGACTCCTGCACGAAAACTTCGACGTGGTGGTCATTGACAAGAACCCTGATTTAGCCCAGATCCTGGACGGTTTGGGATTTATTTATATTGGCGGAGACGCCACCGATGAAGAGATTTTGAACAAAGCGGGTATGCAAGATGCCAAAGCCTTAATTGCCGCCTTGGGAACGGATACCGACAATGTCTTCTTGGTCTTGACAGGCCGCCAATTGGCTCCCAATCTCAATATCATCGCCAGGGCCGGCACCGAAGCCGCCAAGGCAAAACTATCGGCCGCCGGCGCCAATACGGTTGAGGCCCCTTATGAGACCGGGGCCGCATCCATGGCCCAGCGCATTATACGACCGACGGTGACGAGCTTTCTGGACTTTGCATTTGCGGGACAGCGGCAGCACAAAGACATTCATATGGAGGAGATACCCATATCGCGGTCATCCAACCTCAATGGCATCATACTGCAAGACTCCGGTATCCGGCAAAAGTATAATCTGATCATCATCGCCATCAAAAAAGCCGATGACCGCATGATGTTCAATCCCTCATTCGAGACCCGTCTGGATGTCGGTGATACGGTTATTGCCGTTGGCGAGCCGTCTAATCTGAACAAGCTTCAGGAGGTGCTAAATCCAGCGTAAAAATGGCGGGGGGCTTTAGAACCCAATTGATGCCCAATTAATGCCCAATTAATGATCGATCGGCCCATCCATCTAAATTTCATCCGGGCCTCGGGTTTCATCCGGGCCTCGGGGAGCGGACAGTATGGCCTCACCCAAATAGATAGGCAGCCCTCATTCTATGACCTACCCGGTCCCATCTATATCTTACTATATCTTATAAATGATGCGTTCATCAGTGACGACGATATCAACATGTTTATCGTGGGATTCCATGGGCGTCATGGAAACGATTTGATCTTCAAAAATTAAGCCGACTTTTCGGGTGGTGATCGGCAACTCCGGTATCAACCGGTCATAATACCCATTTCCCAATCCAATGCGGCCGCCCTTTTCATCCATTGCCAAGCCGGGAATAATGGCAATGTCCAGGCAATCAAGCGGCACCGCCTTACACCGTTTGGGATCGGGTTCCAGATTCCCCCGGGGCCCCTGGATCAGGTCTTTGTCCGGATCATCAACTTTCATAAGCGTGGTCTTCTTAAATTCAGGATCAAACGCAGGCAACACCATAATCTTGTTATACATAAAGCTGCGTTTAATGATTTCCCGGGTATCCACTTCGCCCTTGGCTGCATCGTATAGCAACACAATGCGGGCCTCTAAAAAATTAGCAAATTCAAACAACCGTTCCTCTATGGCTTTGGACTTTGCTGCCAACGGTTTATCCCCAAGATCGGAGATTTTCTGAATCATCTCATCCCGAATTTCTTGTTTCTTCTCTCGAATTTCCTCCATGTTGTATCTCCAACACCTCCGACTTAGTTTAGTACTTGAATACGTCACTGCACAAGTCAACTTACAATAATCATTGACCAAATCAGGCGTTTTCAGTAAAGTTGCGGCAAACATCAGGCTCATTTCGGCCGAGATCGACCGATAAAAAATAGGCACTATCACCACCTATGCCGATGGCAGACGGCAAAACTTCGTAAATATAGGGATTTTAATGTTAGAAATCAAGTTTGTCCGACAAAATTTAGATATTGTTCGAAAAGCCCTGGAAAAAAGAGGTGGTACAGCTGACTGGTCATCCTTCACCGAGGCTGACAACCACCGCATAGAAGTGCTGGGCGAAATCGAGAATCTGCGTCATCAACGCAATGTGGTTTCAGATGAAATTGCGGCTTTGAAAAGAAGCGGACAGAGTGCCGAGAGCATGGTTCTCGAGATGCGCCAAGTCGGTGAACGCATCAAATTGCTCGAAAAAGAGTTGGTCGTTCATCAAGAGACCATCTCCACCATCCTCATGGGAATTCCCAATATCCCCCATGATTCGGTTCCCGTCGGCAAAGATGAGAATGATAACATCCTGGTAAAAACCCATGGGACGCCGGTTGCGTTTGATTATGATCCACAGCCGCACTGGGACATTGGTGAGCAATTGGAAATCCTCGACCTGGGGCGCGCCTCCCAAATCACCGGCGCCCGTTTTCCACTCCTCAAAGGCGACGGCGCACTAATGGAACGTGCTCTAATCAATTTTATGCTCAACATCCACACACTGGAGCATGGCTACACCGAAGTGCTGCCGCCTTTTATTGTGAACCGCAACTCCATGACCCACACCGGCCAACTGCCCAAATTTGAAGAGGATCTCTTTAAACTGGAAAACTGGGATTACTTTCTCATCCCCACAGCCGAAGTGCCGGTGACCAATATTCATTCAGGAGAAATTCTATCCGAAGCCCAGCTGCCGATCTATTACACCGCCTTCACGCCGTGTTTCAGATCTGAGGCCGGCTCCTACGGCAAAGATACCCGGGGCTTGATTCGGCAGCACCAATTTAATAAAGTCGAACTGGTCAAATTCGCCGATCCGGAAACGTCGTACGAAGAGTTGGAGACCCTGCTGGCCGATGCCGAGACCATCCTCCAACGGTTGGCGTTACCTTACCGGGTGGTCACCCTATGTACCGGAGATTTGGGATTTTCGGCCGCCAAAACCTATGACATAGAGGTCTGGATGCCGTACCAGGGCGTATATCGTGAGATCTCCTCGTGCAGTAACTTTGAGGATTTCCAAGCGCGCCGGGCCAACATACGTTTCAAACGTAAATCCAAGAAAGGCACCCAACTGGTGCACACCCTGAACGGCTCCGGGTTGGCTGTGGGGCGCACCCTGGCGGCTATCTTGGAAAATTATCAGCAGGCCGACGGATCGATTATTATCCCTGAAGCTCTAAGACCGCTTATGGGCGGAAAGGATCGCATACGGCATGAGGCCTGAAAATTTCCCCAGCGAAATTCAACCCCATCTGATACCAAAACCTTCGGGACAGATGATGTACCGTTGCCTGGGATGCGACGCCCAGTTTGATATTGCAACATTATTATACACCTGCCCGAGCTGTGGCCAGGTGCTTCTGATCTATGACCAACAGTTTGAAGCCCTCAAGAAGATTCCGGGCCCCCGGTGGCATCAAATATTTGATTACCGCCGCATGCTGACCCTGCCCGCCTTAAAGGGAATCTACCGCTATCATGAATTTATCGGGCCGGTGATCCCCTTGGATGATGTGGTCTATTTGGGCGAAGGGCACACCCCCGTGGTCGAAGCCAACCAATACTTGCAGGATCTCGTGGGTGCGCGTTTTTTTTACAAAAACGACGGCCAAAATCCTTCGGCCTCCTTTAAAGACCGTGGCATGGCAAGCGCGCTGAGTTATATCAATTTCTTGATGAATGCGGGAAAAGCAGACCAAATCCTGGCGGTTTGCGCATCCACCGGAGATACCTCCGCAGCCGCCGCTTTATACGCCGCTTATCTGCAACCCAATATCAAGTCGGCTGTTTTACTACCCCATAAAAAAGTGACCCCCCAGCAGCTCTCCCAGCCTTTGGGAAGCGGTGCCCGGGTATTCGAAATCCCCGGCGTATTCGACGATTGCATGAAGGTTGTGGAAGCCCTATCCGAACAATACGAGGTCGCACTGCTGAATTCAAAAAACGCCTGGCGAATTTTGGGTCAGGAGTCATACGCCTATGAAATCGCCCAGGAGTTTGAGTATCAGTTGGATGATAACGTCATTGTGGTCCCCATCGGCAACGCCGGAAATATCACGGCGATCATGAGCGGTTTCATCAAATTTTATGAAGCCGGCATTATCAAAAAATTACCAAAGATCTTAGGCGTACAGTCGGCCCACGCCGATCCGGTTTACCAGTATTATAAAGTGGCCGACAGTTCCCAACGTCGATTCGAACCCCAGACAGTGAGGCCATCAGTGGCCCAGGCGGCCATGATCGGAAACCCGGTTTCAATGCCAAGGGTGATACAACTTGAGCAACTTTACAACCGACTGGCCGGCTGCCAACGGGTATTCTTTGTCCAGGTTACAGAACAACAAATCATGGATTGGCAGTTGAAGGCCAACCAAAATGGACACATCGCCTGTACCCACGGTGGGGAGTGTTTGGCCGGCTTGGCCACGGCCATTGACCAAAAATTTGTGACCGACAGTGAGACGGCGGTGGTGGATTCAACTGCCCATGCGCTTAAGTTCGCCGGTTTTCAGGATCTCTACTTTTCGGGCAACATGCCTGAAGAATTTAATGTCGTACCCGATCCCAAGCTGATGAATGCCCCCATTTTCATGCATCCCAAGGGGTTGAATGAGGTGCCGGCTCCCGGTAAACCCCTTAAGGGGAAAGCATTTGATCGGTACGTTCAGATGGTGACCCAGGCAATCGCCGATAATTTGAATCTTAAACCCAATATAGCATCTTGACCCCGGCCTTGTTGGCGTAACGCCTGGCTTAACGTTGCTATTGACGAATCAGGTGCACCAATATGCGGCAGCCCAAAAGAGAGTTCACCCAAGGATGGATGTGGCTAATTCTGATGGCGGCGTTGGCAATGATCCATACCACCGATGCATTTGGCAGCAGTCTGGTCTACAAGAACTTTGTTGTGCGCTATGACCGCGGTTGGGATATCTTATGTGAGCCCTATGTGGTTAAAAAGAATGACTGGGTTTTAAAAATTTTCAGGCAAAAAGGCGAGATCGCCCACAAGGACTTCCGCGATTTTCTTGGCATATTCAAGCGGTTGAATCCCCATATTAAAGATACGGATTTAATCCGGCCCGGCCAGGGAATCGATATACCGCTGCGCAAGATCGAACACGGCTCCATGCCTGGCCAGGAGCTCGGGGTGGTCACCATTCCTTTTGTGAGCTTGACCGACGTCACCAAAGTCGTCAAACAACACTCCCACCGTTACACAGTGAAAAAGGGCGACACCATATCCAAGCTGCTGGCGAGCAAGTATGGCGCCTATGGCACCAAGTCCTATCGCGAAGGCATCAAGCTTTTTAAGGCGGCCAACCCCCAGGTGACCGATCTCAACAAAATATATGCAAGACAAAAATTATACCTGCCCGATCCTGGAATCAGGGGGAAATCATGGTATACGGCCATGTATGATGACAAAGGCAATCTTAGACAGAAAATGGATCAAAACCAGGTGCCCGAAACCGGGGAAGAGAAACCAACAGCCATCCCCAAACCCCTCCCCCCCAAACCGTCGCGTAAACCCGCAGCCCCCCCCAAGGGCAAGTTAGCCGAGGCTGCGGAATTTGTCGGGGGACGACTCCAGGCCAAGGGCACCTATTACCTGCCCCGTGAGGGTGAGCCGGACTTCGAACTGGATCTTTCAAAACATCCCACCCTTGAATTTGGAAAAGGACCCAAACTCATCTTTACGCCGGACAACACCATCATGGAGATGGACAAGGATGCCTTTCAATCCAACTGGCCTGATATGAAGCCTCTCTCCGTTGAAAAGAGTGCCACCACGGAACAGTATATCTCGGCTATTTTTGAAGCCTTGGAAAAACAGGGAGAGCCCACTGAAGAATTAACCTTTGAGAACCAAGGTGTGCGTGTGGCGGTTCGTGCCAAGTGGGTCCGTGCTGGAGACCAAGGGCGGCAGCTGTGTATCACCCCCATTGCAACCGCTGATCAGCAGACCCCGGAATCCATCCGGCGCTATCTGGAACAAAATGGAATCGTGATAAAAGAGATCCTCCCCGGAGGCGCCACCATCGAAGCGGGCCCGGGCGACCTGAGGCGTCACGCCATAAAAAACATTCTGGCGATCCCCCAAACCAGCCAAAGGGAGTTTGTGGTGACCATGGCAAAAGCACTGGGTTTCAGCTATGTGCCCAATACCAGCATCACATTTCCCTATGCCGGTATTCAGGTTCAGGCTTTTGCCAATCTGCTCTCAACAAAATCCGGCCAGGAGGCTTTGGTTGATTTTGGAGACCTCTATGGCGACGC
>CAJIBC010000207.1_pt1 | contig 15676 bp, 13 predicted proteins | sample 9199231 | NCBI WGS metagenome assembly CAJIBC01 (sample SAMEA7708282, study PRJEB35096) | sediment metagenome | biome: marine neritic benthic zone biome [ENVO:01000025]; feature: sediment [ENVO:00002007]; material: shallow marine sediment [ENVO:03000034] sea grass bed [ENVO_01000059] ...
ACAAAGAACTTTACGCTCAGATATTGGGTATCATCGTACATAACGCGCAGTTTTATCCGGAATAATCAAGGGCCCGCCGAATGATGTCAGATAACTTTTTTAGGGAAAAGGGCTTCTGGATAAAATTAGTGTGTTCGTCGATGATGTTTTGGTCTCCGATAAAATTGCTGGCATATCCCGACATGAAAACAACCTTCAGGTTTGGTTGCATATTTTTCAGTACATCGTACAATACATTGCCGCTCATTTTGGGCATGATGATATCGGTTAGAAGCAGGTGAATAACCCCTTGGTGTTGTTTAGCCAAATCGATGCAACTTTTGGGATCTTCAGCTACAATTGTCTTGTAGCCCAATTCCTTGAGCATATCACAGGCCAGCGTTCTCACCATTTCATTGTCTTCGGCCACCAGGATGGTCTCATGGCCGTGGGTGATTTCGTCATGCCGGTGAAGATCTTTTTTCAACATTTCGCCCTCTTTTTGGGCGACTTTGGGAAGGAAAACTTCAAAGGTACTTCCACAGCCTTTTTTCGAGCTTGCCAAAATTGAGCCGTTGTGCTGTTTGACGATGCCGTAGGCCGTCGAGAGACCAAGCCCCGTGCCCTTGCCTATTTCTTTGGTTGTGTAGAAAGGTTCGAAGATATGTTCGATAACATCGTCAACAATTCCGAAGCCCGTATCCCTTACGGTAAGCAGGGCATAGGGACCGGGATGGATATCTCGATATCTGGAGTTGGAAGATTGATTCAGATCGATATTTTTAGCTTCGATGAATAGATGGCCCCCTTCATGCATTGCATCCTGGGCATTGATTGAAAGGTTGAGCAGTACCTGTTCGATCTGTCCCGGATCTGCCTTGACCAGGTAGAGATCCGGGAAGATTTTTATTTTGATCTCTATATCCTCCCTGATAGTCCGGCGCAGCATGTTTCCAAACTTGCGAATGATATCCCCCAGATCGACGGTTTTCAGCTCAAGCAGTTGTTTTCTGCTGAAAGCAAGCAACCGCTGCACCACCTCCTTAGCCCGTTCGGCCGCCTCCCTGATTTGTCGAAGTTGCGGTTGTCGCTGGTCTCCATCGGCAAGATCACAGCGTAAGATATCGGCATATCCGATAATTGGAGTCAGTAAATTGTTGAAATCATGGGCAACACCACCTGCCAAGAGCCCTATGCTTTCCATTTTCTGCGCCTGACGAACTTGGTCTTCGAGTTTGGCACGTTCTTGCTCGGCGCGTTTGCGATCGGTTATCTCCTGGTTGATTCCAAAGCTCTTGATGGTCTGATCGTCTTCGTCTTTCTCGATAAAGAAGTGTACGCTGGTATACCCGGTCGTACCGTCTTCATATAGGATGCGGTGATCGATTTTTCGATTGACGTTGGGGTCCAGGGTCTCACGGATTTTCAGGATCTCCTGATCAACAAGATCTCTATCGTCCGGGTGAATGAACCTGGAAGTGTACTGCTCCAACGACATGGTGTAGCCGCCGACTTTTTCGGCAGATGTCCGGAAAATTCTGTAAAATTGATCGTTGAAGGTGAAGGTATCGCTCTCGACATCGTATTCCCAATGACCAAGATGGGCCAACTCCATGGCAGCAGCCAATCGGGCCTGCAGGTTTTTTCGATCTTCTTCCGCCTCTTTGCGCTCGGTGATGTCCTGGATATGGGCGATGGCCATCCGATTGGAGCCGTCATCATTTTTGATCCAATGCGCCCTCACAAGACCCCACATGATATGCCCATCCCGGTGGATATATCTTTTTTCGAGAACGGGTTCGCAGGGTTCGCCGTTCAATTTTTTCCTGATCCACTCGTTACTGCGTGCTTCATCGTCCGGATGTGTCACCAGATGAATTGTTTTTCCAAGGAATTCTTCCCTGGTATACCCGAACATTTCGCAAAGGAGCGGATTGACGGCAAGGTAAGTGACACCATCCGGTGCAATGATACTCATACCAGTGGGTGCATGATCGAAGGCTATCCGGAAGAGCTCTTCATTTTTTCGTAGCGTCTCCTCCGCTAGCTTTTGTTCGGTGATATCACGGGCGGTTTCAAGGAAGTTGCCATCCTGCAGCTTTCGGATTCGAAGTTCGACCGACCGAAAGCCGCCATCCTTGCGTCGCAGCCGACCTTCGGTCATGATGGTTTTTCCTTTTGAAAAACCATCTCTGTCAATGGTGGGGGCCTGGTCAATTGCATGGAAAATATCAAGAATTTCCCTTCCAATAAGTTCCCCTTTGGAATAGCCGGTAAGCGATAGAGCTTGTGGGTTTACGGCAAGGCATTGGCCGTTGGGATTGGAAATGAATATAGCTGTATCAGTCTCTTCAAAAGCAATTTTATAAAATCGGTCAATGTCGGTGTTGGCGCTATCCATTTATATCCTCTTATTTTCTATGAGGTAACCCTATCGTTGCAAAAGTCTTTAGGGCTCCAGAGCCAAGGCGACCAAGGGCGAAGCCGTAGTAAACTACTGCGAGCCTTTGGCAACGCGGGATCTGGAGTCCTAAAGGCTTTCCCCCTAATAATATACAATGGGGGTAAAAAAGATGGCATACAATAGACCCGATCCTATAGTTCACCGCTAGTTAACTCCTATGAGACCTCTCTGGCATGCCGTGTATCCAATGCTGACAGGGCGTCACCTTTTTTGACATCTTTTTTATGCAACTATAGGGGTAACACATGGATGACTAATAGATTTTGCTAATAATTGCCACAATTAAAATTTCTGTGATTCCGAAACTATTAAATTATGGATGTTCACAAATGAAAACGCAAGGAATTAGTGCCTCTCTGAGGAATTTGAGGGAAGCAGGGACTGGACTGGGTTTGAGGGACGTTCCCAGCGAAAAGTTGGGAACGTCCCCAAATCCCTCACGGCATCGGCTGCTGTGGACAGGCGGTCTGGTTCAGGGAACCGAAGACGATCTTGCGCCCATGCCCGGTTTGCTCAAGATGTTTTCCTTGGGCACCTTGGTGTTGTCATAAAGACCTTCTATGCTTTTTTGAAAATATAGTTGAGTTGACCGTTAGGCAGTTCATTCACCACGGTGATCATCTGCATTCCGATTTTCACCTCATCGATATCCAGATCGCTGTCCAGCCGTCCGAAAATCTGGTAGTAGTCATAATCGAGCAGCGCGATGCTGTAAGGCAGATCTTCGTCAAAACCGACCGGCGCGTATTTTAACAGGCTGTAGGAGACCAGTTTACCGCTGCCGGCGACCTCCCGCCATTGGATGTCGCTGGCAAAGCAATCGCAGCAATCGGCCCTGGGGGGAAAATAATTGGCCCCGCAGTTTTTGCAGTTGCTGTACATTACTTTGCCGTTTTCCAGGTGGTCGATGAAGTCGTTGATACGGGTTGTTTGGGTGAAGCTGACAGTGCCGAATTTGCCAAAGCGGACATCTTCTTGTTTTTTGGGTTTGCTCATCGTTTCCTCCAGCTTACTGATTACCTAAAATGGTCACGTTACCGTAGATGCCCACTCCGCCGATGTTATGCACCAACCCGATCTGCGGATCCTTGACCTGAATCTTACCGGCCTCGCCCCTGAGCTGCAGTACAATGGTGCGTATCTGGCTGCCGCCGGTGGCGCCGATGGGATGGCCCTTGGACAAAAGTCCGCCGTCCACGTTGACCGGTATGCTGCCTTCTTTGTAGGTCTCCTTGCCTTGGATCAGCTCTTTGCCCCCGCCGGGCTCGGCAAATCCCAGGGCCTCATAGGCCAACAGTTCGGCAATGGTAAAACAGTCGTGCACTTCGGCCACATCGATATCTTTGGGGCCTACTCCAGCCATGGCGTAGGCCTTTTTAGCCGCCTGCTCGGCCGCCAGCAATCCATGTAGCCGATCCCGCCCGGTCAGATTGACACTGGCGCTGGCAGTTCCCAGGCCCATGATCCAGACCGGTTTTTTGCAAAACTGTTTGGCTTTTTCTTCATTGGCCACGATCAGACACGAGGTGCCATCTGCATTTGCGCAGCAATCGCCCACTCGCAAGGGGCTCGAAACCGGGCCGGACATCATGTTATCCGGATCGGTGAACATCTCACCGGTGACGGCTTTGCGATAAACCGCACGGTCGTTGATCTGACCGTAAGTGGACGCCTTGACACGGATGGCGGCAAGGTCTTCCAAAGTGGTGCCGTATTTGTCCATGTGGGCCTGGGCGTGCATGGCATAATAGGCCGGCATCATGGTGCCGAAAGGGCTTTCCCATTGGATGTCGGCGCCGCGGCCCATGCGCTCCTGGGACTCGGCCGAGGAGATCTCCGACATCTTTTGCAGTCCGATGACCGCTATGACATCATGAAGACCTGCGGCCACCATCGAATACGCCAGCTTAAGCCCTGTGCTCGATGATGAGCAAAGGGTTTCCACATAAAAGGTGGGCTGGGGGTTGAGCCCGCAATACTCGGCGATCACCGCCGACGGTGAACGCTGCTTGTCATATTCCGGTGCCGAACACAATACCGAGGCGTCAATTTGTTTGGCACCGATACCCGCATCGGTGATGGCTTCTTTAAATCCTTCAAATGCAAGCTCGCGGATAGAGCCTGGAAATTTTCGGACAAATTTGCTCTGTCCCACACCTATAATGGCTACTTTTCCCATACGTCACTCCTTCTTTATTTATGCAACTGTGGGGTGTGCTGCCTTAAATGTACTGCCCGCCATCCACTTTGATCACCTCTCCGGTGACGTGCTTGGCTTTGTCCGATGCCAGAAAGGCAATCACATTGGCCAGGTCTTCCGGCTGTCCAACGCGTTTGAGCACGATCTCGGCCATGGCCATATCGATAATTTTGTCTCTGGCCTCGGACTCTTTCAACATGGCGGTCTCGATCAACCCGGGCGCTACGGCGTTTACCGTTACCCCAAAGGCGCCCAATTCCTTGGCCACCGCCTTGGTGTAACCGATGATACCCGCTTTGGAAGCAGAGTAATTGGTTTGACCGAACTTTCCCCGCAGACCATTGATGGAAGTCACGTTGATAATGCGCCCGGACTTTTGCCCCTTTAGTAAAGGCGCCGTATGGCGGGTGAAGTTGAAGTACCCTTTCAAGTTGACATCCAGGACGCGGTCCCACTGTTCTTCAGTCATTTTCCAACAGACGCCGTCCCAGTTCATACCGGCATTGTTGACCAGTATATCCAATTTTCCAAATGCCTCCACAGTTGCGTTCACCACTGTCTCGGCCTCGGCAAAAGAGGAGATATCGCACTTGATCGCCAATGCCTTGCGCCCCATGGCTTCGATCTGCTGCTTAACCGCCAGGGCTTCTTCTTCATGCTTGCGGAAGGTCAGGCATACATTGGCCCCCTCCTGCGCCAGGATCAACGATGTGGCCGTTCCGATGCCCTGGGATCCTCCGGTTACGATTGCGCTTTTTCCTTCTAACAACATGGCTTTCTCCATTTGATCAGTGTATTTTTTTATTATTCTTTGGGTTTTCCCAGCACGGCCGCCATCAATGCGGTGTCCATGGGATCTCCGGCCGCCAGCCGTTTACGGTATTCGATAAAGTCGATGGTATCCTGGCCGGTGATCTTTTTGGTGTTGAAGGCATTGAACCCCAAAAAGGCCTCACCCGCCATATTGGCGGCCAGCCAGTGTCTGTTGATCACCTTGGCCTGATCCCAGAAGTACTTTTTCTTCAGGCGGATGCCCTCCACGCTCTTGATCAGACACCCTGGAAACAAGTTGGTGTAAGTCCATAAGATTTTGTCGATCTCTTTGTCCAACAGTTCAAAATCGGTCTGGACGGATTTTAAATACGCCCGGGCCTCTTTGGCGGCCTCACCGGTCTTAAGCTCACCGTAGACCAGATCACCATCGGCCACGTAAGAATCGGTGATTACGCCGGGATTGCGCACCCATTCGCCTTTGTCCTTGATCACCGGTACGCACTTGGAGATCAATCCGAGACGGTACATTTTGTAAGCGCTCCACATTTCGCAGGAGACACAATTCCACATGGCCAGCTCCATGGGCAGCATCCACGGCAGAAAATCGCTGCTGCCGCCGTCCGGAGCGCTGCCGTGCTTGGGACCGGCCTGACCGTAAATGGCCAGATCGCTGGAGATGGTAATATCCGTGGCCATGCCGATCTCTTGACCGCCGGCAACCCGCATGCCGTTGACCCGGCAGATAGTAGGCTTCTTGCAAAAGAGGATGGTGTCCACCATGGCGTTGAACAGATCCATGTAAAGACCGTATTCGTTGGGACGACTGGCGTAGTACTCGGCGTACTCTTTGGTGTTGCCGCCGGTGCAAAAGGCCTTGTCCCCCACGGCCGTGAATACGCAGGCGACCACCGAAGGGTCGGCCGAGGCCCGGTGGAAACCGGCAATGACCGCTTTGACCATCTCGGTGGTGTAGGAGTTGTACTGTTTGGGGTTGTTCAGGGTCAACCAGGCCGAGTAGAGCCCGTCCACCGTCTTGCCTTGGGGATCATTGATGGGTTTTTTCTCATACATCACTCCGGGGGCCTCTGTGGAAAAGACATCTTCATCCCACAGGTGGTGATCCTTGAGTCCGGATTCCCTTGGCAGCCAGCTTAAATCGCTCATGCTTTCCTCCTTCTTGGGCCGCCGACAATGGCCGGCGGTCATAATTTTTTTAATTTTAAGGCACCATAATCGGTCGTTGGTTAATTTTACGCTGATGGGCCATCTCAAAAACCTCATTGATGGAATCCAGGGGATAGGTCTTGACAAAGGGTTTCAGATCCATTTTGCCGGCCAGGATCAGGTCCACCACCGGTCGATAGTATTCGGGGACACATCCCCAGTTGCCCCGCGCAATAGCGTTGAAGGCCATCAGGTTGGAGAGCCGGATATTAACCTTGTCCAATGTAAAGCCGACCACCGAAAGGTGGGAACCAAATGTCAGCAGCCCAAACGCGGTCTCCTGGCCTGCGGCGGTACCGGAGGTTTCAAAAATCTTGAGGTTGGTGCGGGCACGGCCCGTCTCTTTGGCCACGCCGTATACCTTTTTGCGAAGATCCTTAAAGGGAATCTCTTTGACATTAAAGACCGCATCCACGTAGGTCGCCAGGGTGTCGAGCTTCTGTTGGTCCACATCGATGGCCACCACGGCGGCACCAAAGCTTTTGGCCAGCAGAGCACCGAATCCGCCCACACCGCCCACACCGACAAACACGGCCATGTCCTGTTCGGTAAGACCCGCTTCGATGATCGCCTGATAGGGTGTGGTGATGGCATCGGCCACCACGGATAGTTCTGCCAAAGAGATATCTGCATCGCCAATGGGTTTCATGTTCTCATCCACAGGGACCTTGCACAATTGTTTGGCCGGGACCACGATGTGGCTGGCAAAACCCCCTTGAATGTCATTGCCGGGCATCTTCTGGGCCATGCAGATATTGCCCCGCCCATCTTTGCAGACACTGCAATCACCGCAGGGCATGACCGCCGGCACCACTGCGGCACACCCATTCCACTCTTCGGCTCCCGATCCAGCGGCTTGGACAATGCCACTGATTTCGTGCCCCAGTGTCAGCGGCGGCTCCGATTTGATCGGAACCCCATCATAGAAAAAGCCGAGATCTGTGTGGCACACGCCGCACCCGCTGACTTTCAACAGGACTTCCCCAGGGCCCGGCTCAGGAAGGCTTGACTCCACACGCTCCAGGGGCTGATTGGGTTTGACCATCTGCCAAGATACCATTGTTGTCATGATAAATGCTCCTTCTCTCTATTTCGTTAAGTTTAAAGTCTCGAATCCTCTTTGCACCCATTGCTTGATGGGATGTCTGAAACAAGGTTGATCACGCGTCATGGATGAAATGGTCGTGCCCGTTGAAAATCAGAAATTTACTGCCTTTTACGCGGGCGATCATGGTAATGCCCAGCTCTTGGGCGAGTTCAAGACCCATGTGGGTGATGCCGGATCTGGAAACCAGAACGGGTATTTCCATCAGTGCCGCTTTCATCACAATTTCGGAAGTCAGACGGCCCGTGCTGTAAAAAATCCTTTCCTGACCGCTGATACGCTCCAGCCACATTTTTCCGGCAATGGTGTCGGCGGCATTGTGGCGCCCGACATCTTCCACGAATATATCCACCTGATCCTCGCTGCAGAGCGCACAGCCATGCACGGCACCGGCAGCCTTGTAAATTTGGTTGTATAGCATCAAATCTTTCAAAATTCTGTTTACCGTCGACTGGTGCAGCATCATGGGTTTTATTGTGGTTTCATAAAGCGCGTCTAAGGTGCAGCTGAAGATCGTTCCCTGTCCACATCCGGTGGTCACCGTCCTTTTGGTCAGTTTGCCCTGTAACAGTTTCCCGGTCTTGCCACCAATGGTTTTAATCTGGGCGGATTCCGTCGCCCAATCGACCTGCACCGATTCAACGGTTTCAATTTTTTCGATTAATCGCTGATTGCGCAGATAACCCAGGGCGAGCTCCTCAGGATGTGTGCCCAACGTCATTAACGTCACGACTTCGTGATCGTCGACGAATATGGTCAGCGGCAATTCGCCGGCGATTTCGACCTCCTTTGGCTCGCCGCTTTCATTGAAGGCTGACACCGGGTAAGTGGGGTTCAAACCGGCGTTGCTCATCACTGGATAATAAGCAGCGGACTCTTTCGTCATCGGTATAGTCGCATTATTAACAATTCCTCCATTGTGGCCGTCGCTTTTCCTCAAAGCTCTTGATGCCTTCGAGAGTGTCTTCGGTTTTCATCAACTCATTGAGAAACAGATCACTGACGCTCTCCATGGCCTTATCGATATCCATGCCCAGATGTTGGTTGACGGCCTTTTTGTTCAGGCGAATGATCAAAGGGCTGCAATGGCCGATCTCCTTAATCAATTTTTCCAGTCCTTCTTCAAATGCATCGGCCTCCAGCAACTCGGCAACGAGTCCCATATTGTAAACCGCCTCAGCACTGTAGCGCCTGCCGGTGGTGCAGATTTCAACGGCCTTGGCCGGCCCCACCAGGTGTGGCAGGCGAACCGCCGCATAGGGCGGCAGAAAACCGAGTTTGATTTCAGGTTGGCCGAAGATGGCTGCCTTGGACGCCACAATCATATCGCATGCGATGGCCACCTCCAGACCGCCCCCCAGGCAAACACCGTGAACGGCGGCGATGGAGGGCACCCCAAGGGCGTGAATCTGTTTGAGCAAGGCATCGAATACGCGGATCATCTCAGGCGCCAATTCCGGTTTGTGATCGGAGACCTCCACGCCGGCGCACCAACTCGCCCCTTGGGCCGCAATGACCACACACTTTAGTTCGGTATCGTTGTTGAGCTGCGCCAGCAGCTCGGTCAGCTCCTGCATCATGTCGATATTGAAGACGTTGTGCTTGGGACGGTTGAGGACAATCCGGGCGATACCCTTCTCTTGGGTCAATTGGTGGAATTTAAGCTCAGTCATGGGTTCTTCCCCTCATTTTTTAAATGTTGTAAGAAGGTTGCAACGGCGGCCTATTCCCGTTCCTTTGCACAGGTTTCCGACATCGTCGAAGAAAACGCCAGGGACTCGGTTAAAACAAACGCGGCCTGGAGGTATGAGGTCGGACACAAGGGGAAACACTCCTTGCACCCATGGCACTCTTTGGCGGCGATTTCGGGAATAAAGCTGATCTCCTTGCGAATGCCTCTGTCAACGAATCCAAGGGCGTCGGCTTTTTTAACCTCGGCGCAGTAACGAACGCACAGGCCGCAATGGATGCAAAACGAAGCATCTTTTTCATAGCGGTTTTTATCGGCGCCGTACTCTTGCGCATATTTTTCCAATTCAGGTGAATCCGGCGCATGGGCAAGCAGCAGTTCCAAAATGGTCTTGCGAAGCCGATCCACTTTTTCAGATCGGGTTAGGATCTTCAAATTTTCTTCCACCGGGTAGACGCACGAAACCACCAGCTTTGTCCAACCGCGGGATTCCACTTCTACGATACATAGCCGGCAGCCTCCGAAAGGTTCCAGTTTTTCGTGATGGCAAAGTGTGGGGATTGATATTCCGGCGCTTTGGGCTGCCTCTAAAACCGTTATCCCCTCCTTGGCGCTTACTTCTTTTCCATCGATCTGTATAAGAATATGGCTCATATTAGTTGCTCTTTCTGATGATGGTTCTCTTTTCCTCCGGGATAGGGGACGGAACAGGCTCGCCTGAAATCTTTCTTATGGCATTAAATCGGGATGGACAGACTTCGATGCAGGTCCCGCATCGAGTGCATTTGTCCTGGTCGACCACATGGATCTTCTTCTTTCCGCCGTCAATGGCGTCGGCCGGACATTTGCGCAGGCAGATCATGCAGGCCTGGCACTTTTCCGGATCAACCACGTATTGGATCAGGTCTTTGCAAGAGAGAGCCGGGCACCGTTTTTCATTGATATGGGCTTCATACTCCTGTCTGAAATAGCGCAGCGTGCTTAGAAACGGATTGGGAGCACTCTTTCCCAAAGCGCACAGAGAGGCTTCAATGGCGCACTCGGACAACTCCTCCAACAGTTCGATATCGCCTGTTTTGCCTTTTCCCCGGGTGATGTTGGTCAGGATCCTGTCCATCTGCCGCAACCCTTCCCTGCAGGGAACGCACTTGCCGCAGGATTCATCTGTGAGAAAGTGGATGAAGTACCTGGCCACATCCACCATGCAGGTATCCTCATCCATAACGATCATCCCGCCGGACCCCATCATCGAGCCGGCCTTGGTGAGCTCATCAAAACCGACTTTCAAATCCAACAGCTCTTCGGGGATACATCCACCAGAAGGACCGCCGGTCTGAACCGCTTTGAATTTTTTACCGTCCGGAATCCCTCCTCCGATATTGTCGATAATATCTCGCAGGGTGATGCCCATGGGCACTTCAACAAGGCCGGTATTGGTAATTTTGCCGACCAAAGAGAAAATTTTGGTCCCTTTGCTGCCGTCGGTGCCGACCTGGGTGAACCAGTCGGCCCCGTTGTTGATGATCAGCGGCACATTGGCCCAGGTCTCGACATTGTTCAGCACAGAAGGCCTTTGCCATAAGCCTTTGATGTTGGAGCGGGTGTACTTGGGCCTGGGCTCTCCGACCCGGCCTTCCAATGCCGTCATCAATGCGGTGGATTCACCGCAGACAAAGGCGCCGGCCCCCTGGTGGACGATGACCTTAAAGCTGAAACCCGATCCCAGTATATCTTCCCCAAGCAAACCATATGCTTCGGCCTGCTCAATGGCCAAATTGATGTTTTTTACGGCCAGGGGGTATTCCTGGCGGACATAAACATAGCCCTCATGGGCACCGATGGCATAGCCGCCTAAGATCAGCCCTTCGAGGATGGAGTGGGGATTGCCTTCCAACAGCGCCCTGTCCATGAATGCGCCGGGATCGCCCTCATCTGCGTTGACAATCACATACTTGATCGGTTCCGATGCATCCCGGGAGCCCTCCCATTTTCGACCGGCAGGGAATCCGGCACCGCCTCTTCCGCGGATGTTGGATTTTTTAACTTCCTCCAATACCTCAACAGCGGTCATTTGGGACAGCCCCTTGCCAAGGGCCGAGTATCCGTCGATGGCCAGATAGTCCTCGATGCTTTTGGAGTCTATTTTGATGTTGTTGCACAGCAGCGTGCGCTGTTGGTTTTTATAAAAAGGAATATCGGATTCCCGCGTTGCTGTTTCACCTGTCCCAGGATCTTTATAGAGCAGTCGTTCGACGATCTTTTTCCCTTTAATCGTCTGGGAAACGATCTCGGGAACGTCTTGGGCCTTTACCTGGAGATAGCATATCTCATCAGGATAGATCATCACCACGGGCCCCTGCTCACAAAAGCCCGGACACCCGGTCCCCTTGGTATCCACTGTTGCAGCCAGACCCGCTGTTTCAATTTCCGCTTTGAATGCGGCAATCACCTCATCGGCGCCGGAGGCAACACAACCGGCGCCGGCACAGATTGAAACGCATGGTGCTTTGGGATCTCTCCGGGATCGTATCTCTTGTCTGAAGGACTCTAATGCTTCAGGCGTAGTTAGCCGCGCCATAATTTTCCCCTACTCGTAAGTTTTCAGCACCTGGGCTGTTTGTCCGGGCGTCATTTTTCCATGAACCTTGCCGTCCACCTCCATTACCGGTCCCAATGCGCAGCACCCAAGGCAGTTGACGGTTTCCAGGCTGAAATTCAAATCCAGATCTGTTTCACCGGGAGCGATTCCGGTCTCTTCCTGCACGGAATCCAACACACGCGTGGCCCCTCTGACATGACAGGCCGTTCCCATACAAATGTGAACCTTATGGCGCCCTTTGGGAACCACACTGAAGGCTTTATAGAAAGTGGCAATGTGCTGTACCCGGGTGGCGGGTACGTCCAGCTTCTCGCCGACCCTTTCCAGGGCCTCTTTGGGCAGCCAGCTATTCTCGCTTTGAATTTCCAGCAATATTTGGATCAGCGAACTGGCGTCACCGTGATATTTGTCAATAATTCGATCGATTTTTTCCATATCCATCATCCGTTCACCTCACGCTAACGCATAACAATTGCTGGTGGTATCATACCGGACCAATCCGTGTCGTGATGAGCTGTTCATGTGCTTGGAGACATCTGACGGATTGAGACCCAGCTTTGCAGAGATGTCGCTTGTTGAAAGCGGTTTCTCTTCCAGCAGCAACATAATCTGGCTGATGGCCCATTTATCCGCGAACAGTTCATCAAATAAATCGATAATCTCACGGCTGCTAAAAAAATCGGTATAGGCCTGCTTGGTTTTGGCGGGCGCCCTCAGCCGCTCCCGTTCCACCAAACGGATGTAGGGTACCAGTTTTCTGGCCGCTTGCAGTTTAAACTTCAATTGCTCCCTTTCAATGCCTTCGCTATGACCCAGTGGCCCCATTTCCTTTATGCATCGGGCAAAGTCGTCACTCTTTTCGGCAAGCAGGTTGCCGTCGGCGCCGGACATGAATTCCATTCTCAAACGGTCCGGATTCAAGCCGATGTGTTCCAACATCCTTTTGCACAGGTAAGTGTTGGCCAGGGCATCGTAATTCCCATGGGTGATATAGTTGCACTCATCCAATCGGCAGCCGCCGATAAACACCCCGTCTTGTCCGTTGGCAAAGGCCCTGAGGATGAATTCCAGGTCGACTCTGCCCGAGCACATCACCCGAATGAACCGCATATCGCTTGTGTATTGTAGTCTGGAAACTCCAGCTAAATCAGCAGCACCGTACGCTCACCAATGGCATACAAAGCCTAATAGACTAGGTTTAAAATCAACACCGGAACTCATGATCTTCCCCCTTTTATCGTCACCGGGACCATAGGCTGTAAGGTAATTAATTTGGACTGGGCAATCGGTCGTCGCGGTATTGCAATACCGCTTCCTCCCTCTAGCCTTGCCAGATTAATTATCTTAAAGCCTATATCCATATTGGATTATCTCATATTGTCTTTGGCGCTTGCGTCGATTTGCCTCAAAATCTCCTCCTGGGATACGGCGGCATCGATCTGGCCGTGGAGCACCTGGTCGGTAAAGTGCTTCAAATAGATGGCACTCGTGGGACATTTTGCAGTGCAAAGACCGTCCCCTTTGCACAAAATCGGGTTCACCATGGCTTTCTTGCCTTTGGCTGTGTCGATGAATTTGATAGCGTCATAACTGCATGCCGTAATACAAGCGCCGCAGGATACGCAATGGTCTTCAATGACTTTGCAAACAGAGCCCGAGGCCACCGCCGTATCGTTGGAAAGCAGGGTCAAGACCCGTCCGGCAGCGCCATACGCCTGGTTGATCGTCTCTTGGATGTGCTTGGGATAGTGTGCCGTTCCACATAGAAAAACGCCGTCGGTGGCAAAATCCACCGGCTTTAGTTTGACATGGGCCTCTTTGAAAAACTCATCCGCGCTTAGGGTCACTTTGAACAATGCGGCAATATCGTTGGTCGACGCTGATGGGATGACAGCCGCCGCCAGAGAGAGCAGATCGGCATCCAACTCTAGCCGCTGCCCGAGAATGGGATCCGGCACGGTCACCCGCAGCATCTCTTTGCCGCCCTCTTTGATCGCTTCCACCTGGGGTGCATCGTCGGGTTCGTATCGAATAAACTTGACGTGTTTGTCCGAGGCTTCGCGGTAGTAGTCTTCTCTCAATCCATAGGTTCGCATATCCCGAAAAAGGATATATATATCCATCTCGGGATTCACCTCTTTGAGTTTCAAAGCGTTCTTCACAGCGTGGCTGCAGCACACCCGGCTGCAATAATTTCGGTCTTCGTTTCGGCAGCCCACGCATTGAATCATCACCACACTCTGCGCATTGACGACGGCCTGGGTTTTTTCGGCAATCTGTTCTCCAAGCTCGATGTGGGTGACGACCTTGTCGTTTTCTCCGTAAAGGTATTGTGTGGGCCGATACACATCCGCGCCAATGGCCAGAACTGAGGCGCCATGTTTGATTTTCTTGACCCGGCCTTCGGTTTTCACTGTGGTAACGAAATTTCCCAAAAAACCGGAGACATTGGTAATGTCGGCGTCGTGGGAGACGTGGATCAACGGATTTTGATAAACCGCACGGATCATGTCATCCAAATAGGCCTGGACATCCATCCCCTCGATGGTGGTGTGAATCCGCCGGGCCATTCCTCCCAGTTCGCCGGCCTTTTCAATGAGATGGACCTCGTGCCCCTGTTTGGCGATGGAGAGCGCGCAGGTCATGCCGGCAATGCCGCCCCCCACAACCAGCGCCGTTTTGTTCATCGCCAGATCGAATTCCTGCAGGGGTTCCAGATTGTGTGTACGGGCCACGGACATCCGGATGATATCCTTGGCCTTTTCAGTGGCCGCTTCCTTCTGTTTGGAATGGACCCATGAACAATGTTCCCTGATATTGGCCATATCCAGGTAATATTGATTCAGTCCGGCTTCTCGCAGGGTGTCCCGAAACAACGGCTCCAGGGTCCGGGGGGAGCAGGCGGCAATCACCACCCGGTTGAGGCCTTTTTCCTTGGCCACATCGGTGATCTCCTGGGCCGAATTGGTGGCGCATGAAAAAAGCTGTTCCTGGGCGTAGACAACGTTTGGCAAGGTCAACGCATACTCCACCGTGGATGGCACCTGGACGACGCTGGAGATGTTTGCGCCGCAATGGCACACGAAGACACCGATCTTGGGCTCCTCTGCCGAGACATCTCTCTCTTCGGGATACGCTCTATCTTTGGCCAGCTTGCCGCGCCTGTAGTTCAGCATTTCACCGCATTGCGCACCGGCGGCGCTGGCGGTGAAAACCGACTCGGGTATGTCCATGGGACCTTGGATGGCACCGCTGACAAATATACCGGGCTGGCTGGTCTGCATCGGATTGGAATGAACGGTATCGTTGAAGCCATGGGCATTGAGCGCGATACCGAATTTATCCGCCAACGCGTGATGCTCCGAAGCCGGATTCAAGCCCACCGAAAGGACCACCATGTCAAACTCTTCTTTTTTGACGCCCTCATCGTTGGTGGCGTACTTTAAAATAACATTATGATTTTCCGGATTCTCTCCTGAGATGGAGGCGTAACTTCTGATGAACTCCACACCGGGCAGTTGTTCGGCCCTTTGGAGGTAGCGCTCGAAATCTTTGCCATAAGAGCGAATATCATTATGAAAAATGGTGCACTGGGCGTCGTCGTCATGATCTTTTGTCAGAATCACCTGCTTCTGGGTGTA
>CAJIBC010000030.1_pt1 | contig 15622 bp, 12 predicted proteins | sample 9199231 | NCBI WGS metagenome assembly CAJIBC01 (sample SAMEA7708282, study PRJEB35096) | sediment metagenome | biome: marine neritic benthic zone biome [ENVO:01000025]; feature: sediment [ENVO:00002007]; material: shallow marine sediment [ENVO:03000034] sea grass bed [ENVO_01000059] ...
AAACTGCCGATGTCGGATATACTCACCTATGAAGAGATGTTCAAAATCGCCAGAGCGGCCGTTGCCAACGGCGTCACCAAAATTCGCATCACCGGCGGGGAGCCTTTGATGCGCAAAAACATGATTGAATTCTGCCGTAAGTTGTCATCGCTTCCCGAACTCACTGATCTGGCCGTTACCACCAACGGTGTGTTATTGGCGTCCATGGCCGACGATCTAAAAGCGGCCGGCGTCAATCGTGTCAATGTCAGTCTGGACACCCTAAACGCCGAACGATATGCCCAAATAACCGGCAAAGACAAACTTGGCCAGGTGCTCAAAGGGATTGAGGCAGCAACCCAGACGGGTTTGGCGCCCATTAAAATCAACATGGTTCCCATGAGGGGCATCAACGATGATGAAATTGCAGATATGGCCCGCTGGACCCTGACGAAACCCTATGACATTCGTTTCATTGAATTGATGCCCACCAGCGGATGGGCTCAAAACCAGCACAGCAAGTTATTCATCTCCATTGACGAAGTCCGTGAAGCGGTTGCCGCCCTTGGCCGGTTAGAGCCGATTCCTCACATCAAGACACGCGGCCCTGCCGTTTACGCACGTTTTGCAGAGTCCAAAGGCCGCATCGGTTTTATCGCCGCATTGAGTCACCATTTTTGCAAAACCTGCAACCGCCTGCGCTTGACAGCCGATGGTAAACTGCGTGCATGTCTATTTGCCGAAGAAGAAGTGGACATCATAACGCCATTGCGCAATGGCGCCACCATGGAGAGCCTGCGCCAGATAATCCGGGCCACCGCCACGGCCAAGCCCAAAGGTCACTGCCTGAACGACAAAAGCGCCGAGCCGATGAACGGCCGCATGATGCGCGCCATCGGTGGATAAGCGGTATGGGCTAGAAGAGCTGCAGCTGACGCCGATAGGCGTCGATCACCTCCTCAGGATCATTGGTGATGACAACCTGTTCCTCAATCCATTCCGGTGCCCGGGTTTGGTCTACCATGGTGGCGATCTGGCGACGCATACCATTCCAAAAACCTTTGTTCCCGTCCGTATCAAAAAGAATGATGGGCACCCGCTCCATGATGGAAAGTTTCATATTGCACAGGGTAATCCCCAACTCTTCCAGCGACCCCAACCCACCCACATTAAAAATCGGGAAAGAGGCGATCTCAAACCACTTTTGCCGGCTATGGCGGCATGTGGCCTGAAAAACCTGACAGAAATCCACATCCGTGGTCATGGGTTGGTCGGTAATCTCCAGGAAGTTGGCGCCGGAAAGAATACCACGGTCCCGGCCTAAAGTGTTGGCCACCTCCATGACCCCGCTGCCGCCACCGGTCACAATACCGATATTGCACCCCCAAAAGGAGACCAAGGCGTCCATCAATTTTCCGAGACGGTTCCTGCCATCCGGTGTCAGCGGAAGGGTTGACCCATAAAATGCAAAGAGCATGGATTTGTGAAAATCGGCCAACCGGTCCGGCACCACAAAATAACCCTTGCCGTCCCGAATCGTATGCACCATAAGACTTTTGTTCAGACCGCAAACCCAATAGACATCCACGCCGAAGGCATGGTAATCCTGCAGACGTCCATGGTCCTCCTGGGACAGAAAGGGACCGTGCTCGCATGAGGCCTCAAAAAAATAGAGCGCCTTGAGCTTGCCCTCGGCCGCCAAATTGATGATATCCCGATGCTCGACCAGGTTGGGAAAATATTTCAATGCCAGAACCACCGGCCTCTTTTTCACCATCCGGTGGAGCTTCGAAGTGGCGTATACGTGTCCGCATTGGCTGCGTGGCGAAAAATCATGCCGTGCGAGGGCACAGTGGGCTTCCGCTACCTGGCACTTTTGGGTGGGGCCGTTGGCGGCCAATTGTGCTTTATCAAGTCCGCCGCCCGACGGCTTGATGACGGCCAGCGGCATGTCAAGGAAATGACAGGTCCGGGATTGTCGATCTGCCAGCCTTTTTTCCAGCTTTTTAAGATTTGAATAGGTGTACTGGCGATGATTGCGAACTTCCGTCTTGCGCCGCTCCGCCCACTTGCGTTTAGGGGCACCATAAATGCGGGCACTAATCAAAGGATTGACGATGGTATGAGCGCTGCCGTTGATAATTTCCAAATAGATCCGAATGCCCCGTGTTTTGATCGGATCCAATACCGTGGCCGGCAGATTGCGCCCCAAGGAAAAACCGCTCTGCAACACCACATAATGGTCGTTGAGGTACATCGAGCATGTGGTGATCACCCCTTGGCCGGGGGGAATGATAACATTGGGAACAGATCGGTTGATCTGATAGCGATTGAGCATTTCACGACCATCTCCGCGCAACAGGATGCGGCCAAAGGTCTGATCGCTGGTATCTTCCCGCAATGTGCAAATCACTTTATGGGGAGCGATGACAATGCTGCCATCGCTTGAAATGGCTGTGGATGCCGGCAGTTTCAGTTCCGCCCGCTCAATGGCGGCCATCACCTCTTCGGATGAGAGCAAGGACTCAGGATCGCAAAAAACCATGCGCCCCACCGGCAGACCCTGGACGAAAAAAGCATCCAGTCGATCCAATGCCGGATACCCCGGAATCACAGCGGAAGCGGTTTGGGTTATCACCAACCTGTGCCCGTCGAGTTTGTCAATGGTGGGTGGATCACCTGTGATTTGGATTCCCAACCGCGCAATTCGGGAACGCTCGCTGAATACAAATTGTTCTGGCTGTTCATTCAAGCGCAATATCATATGCCGCGATAAACCAAAGGCGCTTTGGAATGTGATCTGGTTCTCTTTTTTTTCCAAAACGTTGATGATCACGCCATCGTCTGATTGGAGCATACCGCGGTAGGATCGATCATCTTTGATAATCTTGGCCATTTTCGCTCCTTGGCAATTTATTTTCCCCCATATGGAGACTATAAAATTTTTTAAACATTGAGTGCCGTAAATTGTCACCCTAACTTGTTTATTCCAATAAAATGGATTGGATAAGATTTTAATCAGAATAATTGAATCCCAGCAAATATACCATATTCAAGGCCCCTGCCCAACATTTAGTATTGGCCGTTGGGCAAATTGTGCAACCACATACCATGGCACATTTTTTGCTTAAATATCTACTTATTGCTTATATGTACACCTCACATCAACTTAATGAAAGAGATGAATTCATGAATTGCCCCAAATGCGGATATAAACGACAGAAAAGAGATGATGCTTTTGTCCCTGCTACCGAGTGCCCATCATGCGGACTTGTCTACTCCAAACATGATGTCATCGCCAAGCCTGGACCGTCAATTTCAACCGTTGGGGCGCCCCCTCATATTCGAAAGAGTGCAGTGGATCCCGAATCCCTTAAAAAGGCGCGGGATCGTGTTGAGAAGCGACTGCGAAATCGCATAGAGCCCCGCCCTAATGAGGATGAACGTCATGCCCGGACCCTTGAGCTGGCGCGCAAACTCACCCAGGTAAAAACCCGGAAACCCGAGAAGCAGGTAATCGATGTTAAAAGTGAAGCGATCGATGAATCGACGAACAAAAATCAAAACGACAAATCCGAAAAGATTGAGGATCAAGCAGACCAGGCGTTGCTGCTGAATGAAATTGTCGGTGTCCAGATTCATGATGGAACCCAAGATCCATCACCCAAGGCTTTGGACCCGAAGCCGGAAACAGAGCCGGAAACGGAGTCGACAGCCTCGGATAATACGCATATCGGTGCATCGACTGACACCTATCCGGATAGCCAAGATAAGGCGCCGGTTGAACAGCCGGAAATGGATGTGGAATTCTCCGACGCCATCGCCCCTGATGATGTGCAAACTGAAACCGTGGTTCTTAATCCGATAGAGCAATTCAGTGTTGCAGCAACAGGGGAAATACCTGAATATTATGATGAGACTGTTACCAAGGAGGAAGCCATGGCCCCCGACGAGACGGATCTGCCTCCGGCCTACATGGCGGCAGCGGCAGCATCACCCATTACCGGGACAGTCCAATTTGGCGCCGGGCTAAGACGCATGCTCCCCATCGTGGCTTGGCTGATACTTTTTTCCGGCGTAATTGGTGCGGTGCTCTCCTGGACCACCATCAGCAATGTGGAGGCCGGCGTTGGCATCCCTGTGCCCAGCAGTCCAAACACCCTGCCCCTGGGTTTGTTATTGGGGTTTGCATATTTGGCCACTGGTGCCCTGGGCTTCGCCTTTTTCTGGGTCTCTTCCATGATCAATCGCCAATTAAAAGATATTCAGCAGTTGCTGATGGTGCATCCCATGACCCACATCTCTGAAGAGACGGCCACCGATCTACCGGATGAATAGGAAAAAGTCCATATGGTCAGATAATGTTTTTGGACTGCGTTATCGGTCGTCGCGGTAACACACAATACAGTTTCCTCCCTCTATCCTTGCCACCAGACATATGCCGGCTTGGGTCGTACCCCACCCCCATGAAGGGTTGGATTGGCCTCCTCCATCCTGCCGGTATTTTTAATCGGTCACACGACTTCCCCCTACAGACCGAATTTAATACCTTGTTTAAAAAGCTTGACCACCTAAAAATTATAGGGATAGATATAATCATCGCAGCTGAAACACGGCCCTGCGTTCCCGAACTTCCACCATGTTAGGCTGAGACAGCAGTTATCGCTTCGACTTACAGTTTGCATTTTACCATACGGATCAGCCGCTGTGGATAAAACGACACGATGGTGCAAAAATGCCTGATATCACAAGTTCATTGGGAATATGCGTTGGTGCCACCACTGTGTCAGCCGTCAAAATCGCACAGTGCGCTCCATCCAACTCCAAACGCAATCCCGCCTCACATGCGCCTGTGCGCGTCGTGGATTCGGCTGTCCATCCCCATGAGGGAAATCCCCGGCGATCACTCGTCGCAGCATTGAGAACATTGGATCTTTCAGGCGTGAAAAAAATCGCCGCCACGGGCCGGAATTTCCGTCACCTGCTCAACGTGCCCTCCATTTCCGAACCTGAAGCGGTAGAACACGCCTTTCGTTGTGTAAAACCGCCGGGAATTCAATGCCCTGCGGTTATCTGCGCCGGAGGTGAAACCTTCATGGTCTACAAACTGGACCCAAGCGGGCAGATCACCAATGTCTTCACCGGCAACAAATGTGCAGCCGGCACCGGAGAATTCTTCCAGCAGCAGCTGAGGCGCCTGGGCACCTCCCTCGACGAAGCATCCCGATGGACAGCGGAAGTGGTCCCCTACCCCGTTTCCGCCAGATGTTCCGTCTTTTGTAAATCCGACTGCACCCACGCCACCAACAAAGGCATCTCCAAAGCACGGGTGGCCGCCGGTTTGGGCCAAATGATGGCCAACAAAATTTTAGAGCTATTAAAAAGTGTCGATTGCCGAAACCTGATGCTCACCGGTGGGGCTTCCCAAAATAAAATGATGATCCGCCACCTCGAAGAGGCCATCCCCGGTTTGATAGTTCCATTGGAAGCCCCGTATTTTGAGGCCCTGGGCGCAGCTTTACGGGCTCAGACGCAGCCAGATACGCCCCTGCCCCAAGTCGAGGCGTTGTTCATTGAGGAAAAAAATAATTTTGAAAAGCTTCCGCCTTTGACAGATCACACAGCCTGCGTGGAATTCAAGACGTTGGAACGGGACAAAGTGCGCTCTGACGACGTCTGTATTTTGGGACTGGATGTGGGGTCCACCACCACCAAAGCCGTTTTGATGCGCCAACAAGACAATGCCCTGCTGGCATCGGTCTACCTGCGCACCAACGGAGACCCCATTGGAGCATCACGGGCGTGCTACAACGCACTGACAGCTCAGATTCAGGATCGCATTGGGTCACAAAGACCCCATATTATCGGCTTGGGCGTATGCGGCTCGGGCAGGCATATTGCCGGACTGCATGCCATGACAGAAGGGGTCATCAACGAAATTACCGCCCATGCCACGGCCGCGGTCTACTTTGACGCCGAAGTCGACACGATTTTCGAAATCGGCGGCCAGGATGCAAAATATACTCACATTTCCAACGGCGTCCCTTCGGATTACGCCATGAATGAAGCCTGTTCGGCCGGCACCGGATCCTTTCTGGAAGAGTCCGCCTGGGAGACCATGGGCGTCCCCATGGAGGAGATCGCCGACGAAGCCATGGCGGCAAAGAGACCACCCAACTTCAGCGATCAATGCGCCGCGTTCATCGCCTCTGATATTAAGAACGCTATTCACTCGGGGTTGGCCCGCAAAGACATTGTCGCCGGCTTGGTCTACTCCATCTGCATGAATTACAGCAACCGGGTCAAAGGCAACCGTCCGGTGGGAAATAAAGTCTTCATGCAAGGCGGCGTTTGCTATAACCATGCAGTGCCGCTGGCCATGGCGGCATTGATCGAAAAAGAGATTGTCGTACCGCCGGAACCCGGGTTAATGGGTGCATTCGGTGTGGCATTGGAGATTCAAAAGAGGATCAACAATGGTTTATTGGCCCCTGACCGCTTCTGCCTGGATGCCCTGGGTCAGCGCACCGCAGAGTACGGCCGCGACTTTATCTGCAAGGGGGGCAAGGAAAAATGCGATCGCCGCTGTAAAATCGCACGCATAAGCATTAATGGCCGTGCTTATCCTTTCGGTGGGGCGTGCAACCGATATGAGAATCTTCGCAAAGGAACCCGGGTCAAAGCCTATGGTCTCAATTTGGTCCGCCGCCGTCAAGAGCTCATATTCGAAAAATATGCGCCCCAACCGCTGGACGCTCAAAATCCGGAATTTCGGGGACGCGTCGGTATCAACCGCAGTTTCCTGGTCAACACCTACTACCCCCTATACGCCAATTTTTTCAGCGCACTGGGCTTCGATCCCATGGTTCCGGACAAAGCGGACCAAAAGGGCATTGACCAGCGTAATGCCCCGTTTTGCTTCCCCGCCGAACTGGCCCACGGTTTTTTTCATCGCCTGATTACCCGACCCGATCCGCCGGCGTATATCTTTCTCCCCCATTTCAAATCCCTGCCACCGGTCAACGGCGAACGCTTTTCCCAGGTATGCCCCCTGGTCCAGGGAGAACCGTTTTACTTACAAGCCGCATTTCGGGAAAAGCTCCGGGATCTTGAAGACCATCATGTCCGCATCCTCAATCCGCTTATCGATATGTCCCAAGGGATGAGCGGCGCAGAGAAATCCCTTGTGGCCATGGCCCGCCAAATGGGAATCTCGCCACAGGCCGCCGCCGATGCTTTTTCCCATGCTAAATCCAAAATGGAAGAGTGCCTTAAAGAGATGCAGGATATCGGCCGCCAAGCCATCGATGCGTTGGAACGACAGCCGAATACCATCGGCATGGTCTTGTTTGCCAGGCCATACAATGGTTATGTCACCGAGGCCCATATGGGAATCCCCGATAAATTTGCATCCCGCTCTATTCTTGTCCTGCCTTTGGATTTTTTGGATTTCGCCGCCGAGCCATCTTTTGGGACCATGTATTGGGGGATGGGGCAACGCATCATGATGGCCGCCCGGAAAATTCAATCCCACCCCCAATTATTCGGGACCTACATCACCAATTTCTCCTGCGGGCCGGATTCATTCACCCTTAATTACTTCCGCGACTTGATGGGAAACAAACCGTCTCTGACCTTGGAGCTGGACAGCCATAGCGCAGATGCCGGCATCGAGACCCGCATCGACGCCTTTCTGGATATTGTTCAAGCCCATCGAAGAGCGCGCCCGACGATAAAGCCGGCAGCCGTAGCTAACGGCTATCGACCTGCAACCGCCATGCTTCATAATGGCGCAGTAAGTGTCAGGACCTCCAGCGGCCGTCATCTGCCATTGACCCACGCCAACGTGACCCTGCTGATCCCTTCAATGGGAAAGCTGGGAACCGAAGCATTGGCAGCGGCTTTTCGAAGCGCCGGCGTCATGGCCAAACCCTTGGCACCCGGCAATGAAACCATATGGAAGATCGGCCGCGGCCACACCTCATGTAAAGAGTGTCTGCCGCTCATATTAACCACCGGATCTTTAATGCATTACATTCAGACCCAAAAATCACCGGATGAGGTGGTGGTCTATTTTATGCCCAATGGTTCAGGCCCCTGCCGGTTTGGCCAATACCACGTATTTATGGAGGATCTGATCCGAAAACGCCAAATTCCGGACGTGGCTGTCTTCTCCTTGTCCTCGGATGTGGGCTATGAAGGTCTGCCCCGCGACATCCACAGAAGGGGCTGGTGGGCGGTGGTCACATCGGATCTCTTCGAAGATATCCGCGCCATGTTGCTGGCCAACGCCAAAGAGATTGATATGGCAATGTCACTTTTCGAGACCCTGTTTCAAAATACCCTTTCAGCCCTTGAGACCGGTCATTTAAAAACCCTTAAAGCAACACTGGACAAAGCTGCAGGGCAGTTACGCCAAATCCCGCTAAAACAGCCGCCCCATAGAGTTCCCCGCATCACCCTGGCGGGCGAAATATTTGTCCGGCGCGATGGGCTGTCACGCCAACACCTGACAGAGTATTTGGCAGCCAAAGGCTTTGCCGCCGTCTGCGCGCCGGTGGCGGAGTGGATTCTCTATTCGGACTACGTCATCACCAACAACCTGTCCGAACTCCCCCGTAAAGGCGTAGGAAACAAATTGAAGGCCCATATCAAATCCCATGTGATGCATCGGGATGAACTTGGCATTAAAAAAATCCTCGCAGCATCCGGACTGGTCCACACAGCACCCATCGACATTAGAGCCGTCATCACCGCGGCCGAACCCTATATATCCCCCCATTTAAGCGGCGAAGCCATCCTCACCGTCGGCAGTTCCATTCGGGAAGTGGCATCCGAAACCTGTGGCGCCATCGCCATCGGACCCTTCGGGTGCATGCCCAACCGGCTCTCCGAAGCCATTCTCATGGAAGCCATGAAAGGCGATGACAAGGCAGCCGGGCCTGCCCCACCCACAAGACCAAGGGCGACCTTGGCCGACGCCCATGACTTGCCATTTCTCGCCATTGAAAGCGACGGATCCCCCCTGACCCAGCAAACCCATGCCAAGCTGGAGGCTTTTTGCCTGAGAGCGCAAAGGTTGCATCACCGAATGCTGCAGCAGAAATAAACCCCACAGTTGCATAAAAAAAATGGCAAAAAGGATGCAAACGATTCAAGATCAAACGCCTTTCCACTCAATTTTCTTCACGAAAAGGCTTGCATTTAGAAAACAAATAGCGTATTAGCGACAAATGAAATAAGTTCCATTCTTTTCGACGAAGTTACACTTCAACCGTTCCAATCTTTTTCTTAAGTTTAAGTTTTGCCTGACGATCAGGTCCTGAAAAGTGCACAACGCGAGAGGCGTTTTGCCACATGCAAGATTTTATCTGTTCTATTTTGGAAACTACTTTAGCATTGGAGGAGAGATATGACTGGCCTGTTTAACCACAATGGATGGGGAGTAGTCGTTGGTATTGCTGCCCTGATTTTCTGCGCTTTGATCCCTGCAACCTCTTTTGGAGCCGATATCGATGTTTATGCGGAAGGTGCTTACACCGACACCGATCTGGTGCTTTATATCTATGCGGATATTACACAGCCTATTTTGAGTTTCGGCGTCAAGGTCAATTTTTCCGGCAATCTGACCTATTCCAGTGCCACCAAAAATGAAGATGTTTGGTATTTCGGAGACGGATCCACCAACCACCCCTATATGGACCCCGAAGTTGACGGCTCCGGCGTGGTGATCATCGGGGGAAAACTTGACACCGGCGCACCCACCGCAGGTGTAACCGGCACCCGGGTATTGCTGGGCACGGTCACCTTCACCCACAGCGGCATAACGGACTCTCCCGGCATTACGCTGACTTATGGTCGGGGCGATGGTACTGGGGAGTACAAGAATTTCGTGGCAACGGATGGGGCTGTAAAAGATGGTACTACTAGTGGCGTTAGCTTCGCTGTTGAGATTCATGAACGCGGTGATGCCAACGGCGACAGTAACATCAGCACAGCGGATTACATCATGATAAGAAACAATATCGATTCAAGCGAGGCTCCGCCCTGGATTGACTGCAATGGCGACGGCAACATCTCCACGGCCGACTACATATGCGTAAGAAACAAATTTTAGTTTATTAGATGCAAAACAGTAATGACCGACAGATTCAGATATGAAAAAGTTCAAACAATTAAATTTAAATATTATCCCCGTGTAAAGGAGAACGCAATGAAAAGCAAAATGTTATTACGTAAGGCGGTGCTGATCTCACTATTGGTGGTTGGGTTTTGTTTCGGCGCAGCGCAGGGTGCGCTTGCCTACACTACAGTCTATCTTGACATGGTCGATCCGTATGCCTATGTGGACACTGATACCAATGGTATCGCAGGAATCCAGTTTGACATTTTAGGACTGGATGACACCGATGATCCTGGTTTTACACCTAACCTTCCGGCCGGCTGGTTCGATCATTCAAGCGAAAGAAGGGTCAGCGCATTTGATAGTGTAGGATCTGCGTCACTGCCCAACGGTGTATTAGGCACCTTTGATATAGATGTGGAACTTGGCGGTTGGGAACTGACATTACAAGACGGCTCTATTCTGACCATGGGCGACAATTTTCCAATCGAATATACGGTTCTGTTTGATGGCACTGACTATACGATAACCAATGCCGTCCCCATCCCCTCCGCCCTGCTACTCCTTGGCTCTGGCATTGCTGGGTTGGTGGGCATCCGCCGTAAAATGAGCACTTAGCTTTTATATTAAAGCCAAAATGAGGTATACGCCAATGAAACTTAACAATATGATTTTATTTGTAATAATTTCCATAACCACCTTTGTATTCGCTATTGTCGGGAGCGCTGGGGCTTGCAGTAGCACAGGTCCCCTTGATTCCTCCCCTTACAGCGATGCGTGGCAGCCAATGCATGATGATGTCTTCTTGGTGGAATTAGGCGCAAAGAGCAGGGACGGATCGCTTTACATTTATGATTTTGGAGACCCTGAAAATGGTTTGCCGGTTCTTTCCGACGGAGTTTTTGCCCACACCAGCATCTTCTTTTCGTCCGTAGAAACTAAAGATGGCACCATTGATTGGTATGCCGATACCACCCCCGGCGGCCAAGCGCTGGAACTGGGTGCGACCCCTTTATTCGGCATCTATTTCAGTGATGGGTCCGACACATGGGGGGAATATGATATTATCGGCGCCAACGGCGCATACCGGTTATTCGATGAAAATACCGGCATGCAAGTCCTTACCCATGACATGAAACCGGTTCCAGTACCGGCAGCCGTCTTCCTGTTAGGCTCAGGCTTGATCAGCCTTGTGGCGGTGCGGCGGAGAAGGTAATTTATAGGTTCCAATTCGGTGCGATGTTAAAGGGACCTATATCTGTTCAGCTAGGATTTCGGCAGCGTCAATATAGAACTGGGCATCAGCGGCTATTGATTGCAGGGACTTCTCCCTGATCATCGAAAACAGGTTCTATCTTGATAGCAAACAATACAATAGCGGCGCACTAGCGAAGAGAGTTGAGGGGTTTTACGCTATACGGTGTCTAAGAAAATTGCTAAGCCAACGATCTCCGGCGATCTTTGATGCGGCGTCTTTCCGGATACTTGGAAAGGGAAACAACCACGCCGCTTCGAACGTTTGTGCGCCTGTCGCGTTTGGCTTTGCGTCTATCTTTGATCACTTTCTTTTTGGGCGCCTGCCGGCGCTGATTGTCGCGGTTCTGCAGATTATTCTGCACCGGCAAAATGGCGCCTCCGATGATAATATCGACCATTGGAGACCACCTCCTGATATGGCTATCGCCGCTCTTGACCAAAACTTTAGAAAAATCTTATAAGCGGTGCGAACTGTGCTTTCTTTTTATATTCAGAAACTGCACACCGATGCCTTGATGCTGGACCCGTGCAACTTTAGCGTGCACTCTTACAAAGCCGTTTCTCAGTCCAAAGGGAATGGACAGAAAAAGCTCTTTCCCAATTTGGGGCCGGTTGACCTCCTTACACTCCACAAAAGCGCCGCCTAACGCCAGATCTCGAAGATGACCGGGATACCATTTCGAGCCATCATCGATATCGACCAACCGAAGGCACTCTTTGCGGATGTATTGTCTTCTTTCACCAAACAGCATGACGTCTGCATCCATTTGAGCCTCCCTGGGAGAGTGTTCGAGCGCTTTGAATTTTTAGCTCCAGATTCAGTGATTTGGATGGATCGGGAAATATGATGAATCTGGGTGACCGGATAGTTATGCACAACAAAAGTAAAATGCTTTTCCCGATTTATCGGGAGTTACCAAATCTCTCTAATCCCATCTACCCACGCCGTACGCGTGTCAATGACAGCCAGGCCTGCGCCGTCGTTACTCACGGCATTTTTCAGGTTTTTCAAAATCAAGTGAGCACCTTAAATATAAGTCCTTTGACGGCATCGCGGCCCTTTTCTTGGGCAAAAGAGGTGATGATGCGTACAAATTTGCCAACCATGTCGGAATTCAGCCCTAAATTTGCGAAACCGCCTACCAGGCAGGCCAGATTACCCAGAGCCACCCCCAACACTCCTGATTCAGGGGCGAAATCCACCAGTTGTGCCGCACCGGGGACATGTTCGGATATTTGTGAGAACTCCCTGGTGTCCAATTTTTCCTTGGCGAACTTAAAAAGCAATCCCGCCCCTGCTTGGGCCTGGGCCTGACGAATACCCAGTTGATCGGTCAACAATTCGATGAGCTCCACTTCCGCACCTCGCCTACGTATAGATCCTAAAGAGGGGGTGCCCGGCCGGGAACAATACCTGCTTCCCGACCTCTGCCCGGGCACCCCCATAGATCCCCTTCGCGACACCAAAGACCTTTTATTACGGCTTTACCCTATCGTTGCAAAAGTCGGAGGGCTCCAGAGCCAAGGCGACCAAGGGCGAAGCCGTAGTAAACTACTGCGAGCTCTTGGCAACGCGGGATCTGGAGTCCTCCGGCTTTCCCCCTAATAATATAAAATGGGGGTAAAAAAGATGGCATACAATAGACCCGATCCTATAGTTCACCGGTGGTTAACGCCTATGAGACCTCTCTGGCATGCTGTTTATCTAATGCCGACAAGGCGTCACCTTTTTTGCCATCTTTTTTATGCAACTATAGGGTTTATTTAAACCACCTCTTTAACTTCAGCTTCAGGTGAATTCCGCTTGATGGATTCCACGGCGGATATGGCGGACTTTTTCTGCTTATATCCCTGGCTGGCAAACATTTTCTCACCGTTGGGGGCTTTAAATCTGAATCTGAATTCTCCAGTCTTGTCTTTGTATACCTCAAATGTATATGGCATGTTCATACTCCTTTTCCACGAAATTGCAGGATCCGACGGAGGCCGCCCATGTGGCTGGCGGATGTAAATATGTGGTCCGGCCTCCGATCCCAAGTTATATGTGTCGCTTTATTGAATGGGTTTGATCTCCACCCGCCGGTTTCTTGCACGGCCGTCTTTGGTGGCGTTGCTGGTGATGGGGCGGTCGGGCCCATACCCCCGGGTGGTCATGCGCGCTGGAACGATTCCTTTGGATTCCAGGAAGGTCTTCACGGATTGCGCCCGTCTTTCCGACAACCCCATGTTATAATCCCTTGCGCCACTGCTGTCGGTATGTCCCTGGATTTCGATATTCAATCCCGGTTGGGCTTTCAGTGCAGCCGTGATTTCATTGAGGGTGTCGAAAGAACCTTTCTTCAGTTCCGCTTTATTGTTTTCGAACTGGATGTCTTTATATATCCAGGTGCCGGCGGCGGTTACTTCGGCGCTTTTGGACGCCACTGGAACAGGGCAGCCAGTGTCATCGACCCGAACTCCGGCAGGTGTATTCGGACAATTGTCTTTGCCGTCCACCACACCGTCTTTATCGCTGTCCAATTGGCACCCCTGCATCGTCACTTTGGCACCCGCGGGTGTATTGGGGCAGCGGTCTTGGTCATCGGCCACACCATCGCCGTCACTGTCCATTTTGGCCGCCAAAAGCACCTCTTTGACAAAGCCGTTCATCCCAGCACTGCTCCCCAGAGTCTCCGCAGCCATAGCATCGCCGCAATCGGTCACTGCTGCGATCTTTTCCAGCAGGGTTTTGCCATCAGAGGCGTTGCCCGCCTGAACAGTGTAGATGCACAACCGATCGCCATGGGCGTCGGCAAGGGCCTGGGCAGCCGACACAGGGGCTGATCCCATATCTTCGCCGTCACTGATAATGATCATCGCGATGGGCGCATTGACCTCAGTTAGGCCACTGGCCGCATCTTCTATTGAACGCGCCAGGGGACTAATACCGCCGGCTGCGGTTACCCTTTCTAGGGCTGAGGCCAGCGCACTGCGCGAATATCTTTGCGACGGCAACAGGGTTTCTGTATTTTTGGAAGAGACGGAATCGGCGTGCCCAAAAGTGTGCAAGGCAGCCTCAATATCCATTTCCGGCATGGTTTCATTGAAACCGCCTACCACGGCACGGGCAATATCCAATTTTTGGTGACCCTGGTAACCTTCCAGCATGGAAGAGGACGCATCCATGATAAAGACCAGGTGATTTGCTTTGGGTGTATACGGCCCCCCGTCGATTGGCTGGGTCTCAATGGTCGGCATCGGTACAAGCGGGGTCGCGCATGCAGTGACAAGCAAGGTCATCAAAATAAACAGCAACGGGTTCCCAAGTGTGTTCTTCATCGTGTTGATCTCCTCTATTCATTATCGGTATTGCTCACCGCCTTATTGACCATATCCCCGGCTTCTTTGTAAGTGTCACCGGCTTTTTCAGCGGTTTTTTGAACCGCATTACCAGCGGCATCATAAGCGTCTTTGGCGGTTTCTTTGGTCTTGTCGACCATCTTCTCTGCAGATTTTACAGCCTCATCGGCCATCTCTTTGGTTTTTTCCGTCACCTTGCCTGCGGAATCACCAACTTGCTCCAGTGTTTTCGAAACGGTTTTGGATGCTTGGTCTGTTTCGTTTTTCCCGCATGCATATGCGGTGATCATGAACAGGCAAGCGACGATTAGAACCGAACGTTTTAAACCATAAGTTTCATGCTTGGATTGCGTCATCATATTTCCTCTCCTATGGGTACCTTCTTTTTTAACGATAGCCGATTTGTATTATGGTTCTTGTTGAAGCCTCACAGAACCCTTTTCCTTCATCTGCAGACAAAGAGGAGCAAAAGGCTTGCCACTCTTTCACGCAGGCATTCTAAAAAGCATGTATACCCTTTGAATGATATGGAAAAACTGATAATGCGGCTGAATGATCAATGCTGAGAGGAGTAAAAAATTGCGGCAAATAAACAAGAATGCGCGCTATTTCACTCAGGTCGTCCCGTGCTTTCCCGACGCCTAACAAGCGGTGGTCACCTAATGGCAGTATTGGCAATGCAACGATGTCTCTGACATTTATCCACGAAAACAAAGGCCACAAAGGATGGAATTTGATAAACTTTCCATAGAGATTAGTATCAAGGTGTGCCCGGACGGACGGCAAAGACGACCCGGCGATTGAAGGCACGTTTGGTATCATCGATTTCCGGTTGCATGGGATCTTGAGACCCGGCCGCGTGAATCCTCAAATAGCGCTTGTCGATATCCTCAGCCGCCAGAAGATTCCCGAAAGTTTGGGCAC
>CAJIBC010000429.1_pt1 | contig 15607 bp, 15 predicted proteins | sample 9199231 | NCBI WGS metagenome assembly CAJIBC01 (sample SAMEA7708282, study PRJEB35096) | sediment metagenome | biome: marine neritic benthic zone biome [ENVO:01000025]; feature: sediment [ENVO:00002007]; material: shallow marine sediment [ENVO:03000034] sea grass bed [ENVO_01000059] ...
GTGGAATGGGGCCTGGCCCTGGTGGTGTCGGGGGCAAAGGCCCGCCGGGCACCGGCGTCAGATCGGCCACATTTTCCTCCCCGTCATATGAACTGTCATATCCCTTGCAGCCGGAAGAGTCGTCCCCTTCTGCTACTGTACCGCTGATGTAATCCGGATGCTCTTCCTCCGGGATCGTGACAGCTTGCTCTAATTCTACATATTCGGTTTTGGATCCACGGGATCCTTTGTGTTTAGCCATACCAGTCTCCTTTCAAGGAACGTAATTCCAATAATGAGAGCGGATAACAACAGGTAGAAGTATTCATAGATAGCCTGGACGTATATCCGTACTGTCCACTTGTAACTGCCCGTCCATTATCTTCACACTCACAAATGGTTTAGTGACATCGACCTTGATGGTCGCTTGGAGGTTCAACTCCACAATCCTAAAAACCACTTTCTCTCCATTGCACAGTTCAAGCGTCTCGATGTGAGCCAGGCCGGTTTGAAACCGCGTCTTCGCCACAACCCGAGCGCGAACCTTATCGCTGGCGATAATGTCAATACGTTCTCCGGTGAATATCTCTTGGAAGTGTAATTCGAAGGCTCTTTTCGCACAGGATGAATTATCAATATCTGTAGACATGGCTTTGGCTTCCTTTCAGAGATAATATGGTTGCTATTGACAATGCAGGGTGATGTATATTTGCGTAGTTGCTCTAAATTGGATATGACACTAATCACACCGTAACTGTGATTTGCCTCACGAATGCGGCAAAGGCTTTTTTTATCTTATCAACCTTCTCTTTCAACCCCACGCGTTTGAGACTTGTAGATATGAGCAATTATCGTACCGTGAAAAATCATAAATAAGATGCATGCTGACGATTAACTTTTGTATCCAATGGATCGGGGTCAACCCCTGAGGCAGAACAAAAATGCATGATGGGGTTGAATAAGTCCTTTATAGGGATTACAAGACCAACGGCGTTTATACCTCCAGAATCGAAGCGGTAATTGATGACGGCGGACGGCATCGTGTTTTACCTTCAAAGTGCCCGTGCCCATAGGAGAGATCAACAGATGATAGACCTGCGAAGCGATACGGTGACAAAACCGTCAAAGGCCATGCGAGCGGCGATGATCGACGCCGAGGTCGGCGATGATGTGTATAGCGAAGATCCCACCGTGAACCGCCTGGAAGAGATGGGCTCGGCAATGGCGGGTACCGAAGCGGCGATCTTTGCCCCCAGCGGCACCCAAAGCAACCTTTTGGCGCTGATGACCCACTGCAGCCGTGGCGACGAATACATCGTCGGACAAATCGCCCATACCTATAAGTATGAAGGCGGGGGCGCAGCCGTATTGGGATCGATTCAGCCGCAGCCGCTGGATTTTGAGGCGGACGGCACCCTGGACCTCGACAAAGTCGCCAGGGTGATTAAACCCGCCGATTTTCACTTCGCACGTACGAAGCTGTTGTGCCTGGAGAACACCCATCAGGGGCTGGCCCTGCCGCCGGACTATTTCAGCAAGGCACGCCAGTTCGTAGATACCCACCAACTGAAGCTGCACCTTGATGGGGCCCGTATCTGCAATGCCGCCGTTAAGTGCGCAATACCGGCAAAAGAGATGATCCAACACTGTGACTCGGTCTCCATCTGTCTCTCCAAGGGATTGGGGGCACCGGTGGGATCGCTGCTATGCTCGACGCGCGCATTTGTCGACCAGGCACGGCGCTGGCGCAAGGTGCTGGGCGGCGGTATGCGACAAGCCGGCATGCTTGCAGCCGCCGGTATTTATGCCCTTGAAAACAATATCCAGCGGCTGCAAGAAGACCACGACAACGCCGCGCTGCTGGCCCAGGGGCTTCGTGACATCGAAGAGCTAAAAGTCGATGATCGCCCCGCTCAGACCAACATGGTGTTCATCGAATCCTGCCATGATCTGAACGACCTGGCCGCGGCTCTAAAAGAGCAGGGTATCCTGATATACGGTGGTCAAAGAGTCCGCCTGGTGACCCATATGGATCTGGGCAAGAAGGAGATCAGCAAGGCTGTCGATGCGATCAAGGCGTTCTTTAGCAAACAGCGATAGGCGCTGCTTTCGAGGCAGGCTGACACCCTGCGACCTATAAACCACCCATAACAGGACCAACCACTTCATGCCCAACCGATTAACCCAATTCATTCCGCTGGTGTTTGTGTTCTTGTGGAGTACCGGTTTTATAGCCGCCAAGTACGCCCTGCCGTTCATCGAGCCCTTCTATCTGCTCTTCATCCGCATGGTTCTGACCATCGTTGTGTTTCTAGTGTTGTGCGTTTTGTTTAAGGCCAAATCACTGACACTCGTCCAATCAGGCCACCAGATGGTCACCGGTTTCTTGGTACACGGCACCTATCTGGGCGGTGTATTTGCCGCCATCAAGTGGGGGATGCCTGCCGGGATCACCGCAATCGTCGTCGGTGTGCAGCCCGTACTCACCGCTTTATTGGGGTGGTTCGCCCTGGGAGCGCGTTTGCGAGCCATCCAGTGGCTGGGACTAGGATTGGGCCTTGGCGGGGTAATCTGCGTCCTGCTCAGCACCGGACAGCAACAAAGCGTGAATCTAACCCTACCCGCCATGCTGGCCGCGCTGTCAGCCTTGTTCGGCATCTCCATCGGCACCATCTACCAGAAGCGCTTCGGCCAAAACACCAATCTACTGGCCGGATCCTTGTGGCAATACATCAGTGTAGCGCTTTTCATGGCGATCCTGGCATGGACCTTCGAATCCAGAAACGTGACATGGGACCCACAGCTGATTCTGGCCATAGGATGGCTTGTAACAGCACTGTCCGTTACAGCCATTCTCTTACTCATGTACATGATTCGAGAGGGTGAAACTGCTAAAGTAGCCAGCTACTTCTACCTAGTACCGCCCGTGGCCAGCATCGAAGCATGGCTATTATTTGATGAATCCCTATCCATGGTATCCATCTCAGCTATTGTGGTGACAGTGTTGGGTGTCTATCTGGTGATCAAGAAAGGCTAAATCAGCCCTGTGCCCACTGGTGACGTTAGCTGCCGCCGGGGACTTTGCGCAAGAGCCGAATTTTGGACCTGCTGGCCGAGATCAATTTCAAGTGTTCGCCACCAACCTGGAATCCCTTGCGTGCTTGGGCTATATTGATTTTATGTAAGTAGGTGTATTGGGCGTCGAGCTCCGGTACGCGGACATCGAGCCGGAAGGTCGAAGGCCCCTCCAACCCGCGATAGGTCAAAACGGCCTTTCCCACAACATTGTCGCGGTTGAGGCCCAATACGAGCTTGGAAATGTCTGTTGGGTGGGTTACCGGTGTGTTGGACCGCGGTTGGGTGCTTGGCAGAACGGCGGATTGCGTCTGGCTCTGATGAAAACGGAAAAATGGGGAGCCTGGCTGGTTTTTTCCCTCTGAGAACGTTGTAACGCTGATATACATCAACGCAGCGAAACTGCCGAAAACAGACAGGAAAGCACCCGCCATCGGTACCCATTTCTTTTTCATTGACGCTTTCATAACAATCTTGTCGCCGATTGAAAGCTATGCTTACGAAGAATCAAGGCTCCATAACCTATACTATCAGTCGGTTCCCAAAAAATGCAATGCCATAGTTAAGAGGCCAATAATCACCCATTACCCGTTGTCGGGACACAAATATTTGCTTTGCGAAATGTTCGTGACTTGCTAAGTTTGCCGCATACCCCCTGGGACCAGGATTTGTTGCGCATAGTTGCAGGGCGTGGATTGAGTTTTTTATGAGTCGCTATTTACGATATTGAATGGAAATCGTATAGGGCAAACAGAAGCTTGCGGCAGAAAGGTAGCGTCCTATGTTTATCAGCGTTCTGGAGCTCTTCAAAATCGGTATCGGGCCATCCAGTTCCCACACCATTGGCCCCATGGTGGCGGCCGGGGATTTCGTCTCAAGTTGTGCGAAACTGTTGGCCTCCCATCACGGTGGCCAGAATCTGCGCATACGGTGCGTCCTCAAAGGGTCTTTGGCCTATACCGGAAAGGGCCATGCCACGGACCGGGCTGTGGCATTGGGACTCCACGGCTATTTACCCGAGGAGGTGGCTGCCCAGGATGTGGATGCGGTGGTCGATAGCGTCCTGCAGCGCAGGTCCATCGCCGTCGAAAAGTGCGGCGACATAGACTTTTCACCACCTGAAGATATTATCTTTGATCCTTCCGGCCCTGCCCTTGATCATCCCAATGGCATGATATTCGAACTGGTCGGCCCTTTGGGAGAGATCCTGCTGGCCGAAACCTATTTTTCCATTGGGGGCGGTTTCATCAGCACCCTGGCAGACATTCGTCTGCTGGTTGCGCCGCTAAAAATGGAGGCCGCTCTAGCTTGTCGCTATCCTTTTGATTCGGCCCGATCCATGCTGGAAATGTCCATGCAGAGCGGTTTGTCCATTGCGGCCATGAAGCGTATCAACGAACTCGAACACCATTCTACGAAGGGGCTCGATCATGGCCTGGAGGCTGTCTGGGATTCCATGCGATGCAACGTCGAAAGGGGACTTGTTGCCGAAGGGACCCTTCCTGGAGGGCTTGATCTGCCGTGCCGTGCAAAGGGGTTGCATGACCAACTACTGAGAGATCCCGATGGTGCCAGCGTCAACGATTGGCTATGTGCCTACGCCATGGCCGTCAGCGAGGAAAACGCCGCCGGCCGAATGGTCGTGACAGCCCCCACCAATGGCGCGGCGGGGGTCATTCCGGCGGTGCTGTACAACCTTATGACCCACGAATCGGGAACCCCGGAGCAAGTGCAAACGTTTTTGCTGACGGCGGCTGCCATTGGCGGGATCATCAAGCATCGGAGTTCCATCTCGGGAGCTGAAGTGGGGTGCCAGGGTGAAGTCGGCTCTGCGGCCTCTATGGCTGCAGCAGGGCTGTGCGCGGCGCGTGGCGGCACCCCGCACCAAATTGAGAATGCCGCGGAAATCGCCCTTGAACACCATCTCGGCATGACCTGCGATCCGGTAAAGGGGCTGGTTCAGGTACCCTGCATCGAACGCAACGGATTTGGTGCGATCAAGGCCCACACGGCGGCATCTCTTGCCATAAGAGGCAGCGGCCGGCACTTTGTGCCATTGGACAATTGCATTGCGGCCATGAAACAAACCGGTATGGAGATGTCGGAAAAATTCAAGGAGACCTCTTTGGGGGGGCTTGCTGTAAGCTTATCCGAATGCTAATTGCAAAAGCCGGAGGGGCCCATATCCTGCGTTGCCAAGGGTTCGCAGTATGTGGGATACGGCTTCACCCTTGGACGCCTTGACTATGGGCCCCTCCGGCTTTTGCAATGATAGGGTAAAAAACTATGGATAGATAAAAAACGGGAAAATATGGAGGAGCCCATATCCTGCGTTGCCAAGGGTTCGCAGTATGTGGGATACGGCTCTACACTGAGACAAGCTGGTGAATTCTGGGAGCAGACAACAGCGGGGGCACAGCGACGGTCTACCCAATTATACCCTGCACAACATGCTGTATTGTCAATGACATTGACACACAAACGTCGCTTTGGCATATTTGATGGCATAAGAAACAAATTCCTAATCTTTCATTTAGAGCAACCGTTTCGGTGAGCCGTCTATGAACATCAAAGGGAAAATTCTTGCTATTGTCATTGCATTCCTCCTGTTGATCAGTTTCATTGCCGGCAGTGTTATCAGAAATTATGTCAAAGCGCGTGAGCAGGTTCATGTTGTTGGGGCGACCCTTGATGTCCTTGCTGCGCTCATACAGACTCACCTCGCCATTATTTCCCAGATATCACTGTCCATGGATTACGTCCTGACCGGCCAGGCCCGGGAAAAGCGGGACCAGCAAGAACTGAAAGCGATTGCCCGAGATTCCTTTCGTGAATGGGCCGGAGCCATCGACCGTTACATCTCCCTTGTTCCCGGGGAGCAGGAGGAGAAGGAGCGCTTTCAGCGCATTGAAGAGGAGTACGCTGCTCTTGACAGTGTGATTGAGCGAGCGCTTTTCCTTGCCGAGAGAGGAAAGCAGGATGAGGCCTATGACCTTCTGGAAGACACGGAGTTTGAGCACACGGTGGAGATCATGCTGGCTCATGAGTTTGCCCAGGCAGAGATCAAGGAACGGAGGGAATTTGAGGAGTCCTACGACACGCTGGTTAAACGGGCGGGACTTATCCCGCTGACAAAGGCTGAAGAGGCAGCAGAGCTGAAGCACGCCCGTTTTCTCTTTCATGACTTTCTCGCGGCAAACAAGGTGTATGTGAATATCCTGAAGCAGTACCGCGAACTCATCGATTATCTTGTCAGCGCCGAAGAGGTGGAAAAGGAGGAGTTTTTCGAATACGGGGTACTGGCTGCGGTATCCTTTAACGAATGGAATGCAATACAGGATACCTACGCTGACCCTGCGTCGCACGGCATGGGACTTTTTGAAGAACGGATCGGGACCCTCCGGCAGGGGTATTCCCAGTTCCAGGACATCGCTGTCAAGGCCATCAGACTGAAAGAGCAGGGAGACTCAGCTGCGGCACTGGCCATGGAGCGGAGACTCCCTGCACTCCACGAAAGTTTTTTTGCCATGTTTCTGAGTGAAATCAGGGAGGCCCAAGAGAGTATCAAAGCAGCGTACCTGAATATGCTTGACAATGTTTATTCCGCTGGGAAAAGGGCTATTTCCCTGGTTATCGCCGCAGGGATCACCGTTCTGGGCATCATGATCGCGCTGATGCGCAGCATTTTCAGGCCCCTGACAATGCTCCAGCAAGGCACCGAAATCATCGGTCAGGGCAGGTTTGACTACCGCATCGCCCTGGGCAGGAGTGATGAACTGGGACAGCTGTCAGAGTCATTCGACAGAATGTCCGCATCACTCGAAAGGGACTCTGCACGGCGTAGTGAGCTGGAGACACAGCTCGAGAATTCCGAAAGTCGGCTCCGGCTTCTCTCGACCCATATTCTGAATGTTCAGGAGCAGGAGCGGGTGCGCATATCCCATGAACTCCATGACGATCTGGGACAGTCGCTCTCTCTGCAGAAGCTACAGCTGAACGCTCTTGAAAGAAATATGGGGGAAACCGGACAGCAGTTCAGGAATGAGTTTGCCGGCCTGACTGACTCCCTGGATTGCATAATCGATAACACACGGCGGATTTCACGGGAACTGAACCCCTCCATTCTGGAGGATCTTGGCTTTACCACAGCGGTGCGAAGGCTCCTTGAGGACTTTGCAAACCACTATGAAACCAGCTGCAGGTTCGAAATTGAAGAGGTGGACGAACTGTTGGGAAGCAGGACACAGCTTGTCATCTACAGAATACTCCAGGAGTCCCTTACAAATATCGTCAAACACTCCCACGCTGATGAAGTTTCCTGCCACATTAGAAGAAACCACCGTGCTGTGCACATTGCGATAGAAGACAACGGCGTAGGTTTTGATAAGGACATGCTCTCTCTTACGGAGAAAAGCGGACGGGGCATGGGACTCATGACCATGACGGAACGTGCCCGGATGATCGGCGCAACGCTGACTATTGATGCCGGGGACGGAAGGGGGACCAGGCTGGACCTTACCATTCCTGCCGAAGGGGGGGAGAAGGTATAGGATGTTATCCTGCAGAATTATCATTGCTGACGACCATGCCCTGTTCCGCTCCGGGGTTAAAAAGATCCTTGAAGAGCGTGGTTATGAGATCATCGGTGAAGCAAATGACGGAGTTCAACTCCTCAAGCTGTTAGCGAAGAGAGCGCCTGATCTGGTAATTCTCGATATCTCGATGCCGAAAATGCGGGGGATAGAGGCGGCGAAGGAGATAAAGACCATGAATCGGGATATCAAGGTACTGATGCTGAGCATGCACCGCGACAAGGATTATCTCTATCATGCGCTTGCAGCCGGTGCAGACGGCTATTTGCTCAAAAGCGATGGCGAAACCGAACTTTTCTCTGCCATCGCTACTATCCGGCAGGGCAAGACATACATTGCACCGCGCCTTTCGGAAGATATGGCTGGCCACCTCGCGCGGTCGTGGCAGGGTGATAAGCCCTTTGCCGAATCCGATCCGCTGACAAACCGCGAGCGCGAGATACTGAAGCTGGTCGCCGAGGGCTACACTAGCAAGGATATTGCCGATACCCTTTTTATCAGCGTGAGGACTGTGGAAAATCACCGGGCGAATATCATGAGCAAACTTAATATTACCACCACCGTTGGCCTCGTGAGATATGCCATCCTCAAGGGATATATCTCGGAAAACCTGTAGCACATAACGCCTTCACTTCCTGATTCCAAAGATATTAAAAGAAACTGTCATGTTGTGCCTTCCTGCCAGACCAGCCGTACCACAACCGCACGTCACCCTTCGGATGCCCGGGTCGACATGATTTCTGCAGGTCGCCGTGTTATGCAGGATCTTGCCCCTATTTAATTTGTCCAGCTTGTTGCACTCCTTGAATCGTTTACCTTTGAGTAGTTTTACCTACGCCTTATTAAGTAGGGTTGCGGATTCCCTCCCGCTGACGCAGCAGGTATTATAAATTAAGAGCAGGAGATTGCATTGGCAGATCATCATGAAGGGCATGCCCTGCATGTTCAGGGAAAAACCTTTATTAAGATAAGGGGGAAAATCATGCGCCACATACGCTACATATTAATATCATTTTCCGTGCTTACCTCAGTTCTGGTTTTATCCATTAAGTCAGGATATGCTTGGGAGCCACTCGGATATCCATTTGAGATATTTGGGAATGCGTATTATGCAGAAGCAGGCAACGATGCAGTTGAAGAGGGCGGATACGCGGAGATTTTCGCTGAACAGGGGATCGATCTTGTGAAGATAAACAAGGCTACACTCAACCTTTTTGGTACTATCTTTTTGATGAAGGGAGGAGATGAAAGTAAGGACCCCTGGAACGACCGCTATGAACTGGAGGGCGGTGTAAAGTTCCGCTTAGACCTGCCCACATCAGCAGCGCTTTCCTGGGGAAACACGAACATCGGTGTAAAGGTATCATCCGTGAATTACTACAGTTCCGTAGGTAATGATGACAGTGAAACGAGATACATAGGATATGTTTCCCTTGGGCTTGGGGGCGATTGGAAGAGATAATTTATAAGGGAGAGCTGTCATGAGTAAAGAACCTGGAAGAATTCTCATGAGGTCCCTGACGGCAGGTATGGTTGTTGCTGTCGTTCTTGTGGTCGCATTCACGGTTTTTTCACCCCATGGTGACGCTGTTCGTGAGTCGCCCGGCCTGAGCATCGTTGTCCGGACACCCACGCACCTTGAAAGCGGCTACGCAGTTTCACCTCTTGTCAGACGCTTGGTGAAGCGGGACGTTAAGCAAGTGTGGGTTCAAGTGAAACAGGACGAAAGCGATGAATATATCGCTGGCGAGGTCTTTTATCCCAGCGACATTGCACCGAAGGCCGACGGTTTTGAAGACAATCGGCTGGGACTTTTTATCGACACCCTTGCGAGAAAGGGTATCGAACCCATGGCATGGATGCCAGTCCTCCATGACCGGAGAGCAGCGGAAACCCACCCCGAATGGCGCTCTTTCTGGATAACCGAAGATGGCAGCATAGAAGTTCAGGAAGACTGGCTTTGTCCCCATTATCCTGAGGTGGCAGAGTATGCTGCGTCCATTGCACAGGAAGTAGTGAGCCGCTATCCTGCCCTGAAGAGACTCTATCTTGACTTCATACGATATGATAATGACTTTGCCTGCGCGTGCCCGGAATGCCTGGCAGCGGTGGAGGCAAGGACCAGCTGGCGCCAGCATATGGGCCGGTCCCTCGAACCCCGTGATATACGACGCGCCGCTGAAAAGAGCGACTGGCTCTGGAAGGCCTGGATCGATATGAGGGCAGAAAAGATAGTCTCTGTGATTAATACGATCCGCGATGCCGTGGATGAGGTACGGCCTGATATGCACATGGGGGCTTTCGTCCTGCCCTTCTCCAGTGAACACTACGAATTCAATACACAGTCCGGTCAGGACCTGGAACGGATGGCCAGGGCCGGTTTGGACGAGATTGTTCTCATGGGCTACTGGGATGACTGGGAACTGAGTCCATGGTGGGTCCGGAACGGACTGGTTGCCGCCAAACGGTTGCTCGGAGAAGATGCTGAGCTTAGTTTTGTGCTTGACGGTGACATGGGCGTACGCAGGACGAGGCTGACCCTTGAGGCACTCGATGAGTGGTCACCTGCTGCCGGATGGTTCCATTACGGTAACTGGTCGGACAGGGAATTTGACCGTCTCATGCGGGCAATTAATGGTTACCGGAGGGAGGGCCCCATGCCCAGGCCAGATCATGTATCTGTGGTTATCAGGATCGACACTGAGCCGGACTATCAGCCGAGCTATGACGCTGTTAATCCCGGGATGATCGAGACGCTTCTCCAGCTCTTAGCTGAAGAACAGGTAAAGGCCACATTCATTACTGCAGGAAAGCTTGCTGAGCTTCAGACGGATGTTCTGCGCAGAGCAGTCAGTGAGGGACATGAAATCGGTTCCCATGCTTATGATCATGAACAGATTGACGCTCTCGAAATTGATCAGCAGATTGCTGTGGTTGATAGAGGACTGGCTACACTCAGTGATCTTAAATTTCAGGTTTACGGCTTCGGTGCGCCCAGAAACAGCATCACCAGTGCATCCCGGGACCGTCTCATGGCCTGGAACCTTGAATACGACGGATCAGCAGCCTATGACCCTCTGCAGAGCCTTCTGGATGTTCACTACGAAGGGCATTCGGAAGGTAAGCCGTCACGGATCCTGGTCATCCCCTTTATCATGCCCAATGACTGGGACGCCCGATATGTGGCCGGGATGTCCGCAGCGTCCATGCTTGAGGCCTGGAAGCAGCGCCTTGATCGCGTAATTGAAATTGGAGAACCGGTCTTCGTCCTTGATATTCACCAGTGGTCTGCCAGCCAACCGGATAACCTGGCCGCGCTGCAAGCGTTCATCAGGCATGTAAAATCCCGGGCGGGGTGCCAGATCGTAACACTCCGGGATGCGGCCCGGCATGCCCGTGATCTCTTGGACCGGTATGAACCGCAGCATCCCACCAGCGGGGACAGGGAGTTAATTCGCCAGGCCTTAGTGGTGCCGAAAGCAGAAGGAACGATGCAATGAAGTGTATCCTCCAACCATTTATTAATATACTGCTAACCGCAGGCTATCTTGCCGGCCTTGTCTTTGTATGGGTCGGGTTGGAAACCCTCACCATAGAACACGGTGAGCTGTCACTGGGGATCTTTATCATAATTTCCGGCATTCTTCTATGGACCCTGATGAATATTTTTGGACACCTTCTGAACAGTATTTATCTCAAGAGAGATACGTAGACGGGTACAGTATGAGCGCAGTGACCGAAATCCTACAGAGGCTGTATACGGGCCTCGTCGAACTCATAGAGGAGGAGCTTATTCATGTCCAGACTCCTGATGGTGTCTGGGAGGAAATTACGGAATTTATCGTCCTCTATCCGGCTGCGCTCGCAGTAATATGGATTATATTCAGTTTCCTCTATGTTTTGCTCCGGGAATGGCGTCTGCCTTATGATAAAGAGTTCGAACCGTCAGTTGCCGTAGTTGTACCGGCCCATAATGAGGAACTCCTTATTGAACGAACAATCGAGGCTCTACTAGATCAGAACTATCCGAGTATGCAACTTCATGTCGTTTCCGACGGGAGCATCGACGGCACTGTTGAGATTGTCAACCGTTTCGCCCATAGGGGTGTCGTCCTCCATGATCTTAAGCCCAATCGCGGAAAGAGCAAAGCCCTGCAGTATATGCTGGACCGTGTCGATACAGACCTTTACATGGTTGTTGACGCCGATACGTCGGCATCACCCTGTTCGATACGCTATATGGTTCAGCAGTTTATCGATCCGCGAATCGGCGCAGTGACAGGCCATCCCCGGGTGGATAATGTTACAAACCTCCTGACAGCGATTCAGGCCATGGAATATCAAGTGATCGTAAGTATGGCAAAACGAGCCGAGCAATTCTGGGGTGGACTTTATACCGTGAGCGGCGCCGCAGCCTGTTTCAGGACAGATGCACTGCGCAGTGTCGGAGGTTGGTCGGTTCGTACTGCAACAGAAGATATCGAGGTAAGCTGGAGTCTCCAGAAGGCGGGGTGGGTGCTGGCTTACGAACCGAGGGCCTTGTTTCGTATTCAGGCCCCATCACGTCTAGGGCCGCTCTATCGGCAGCGGCGCAGATGGGCACAGGGCATGTGCGAGGTGTTCCGTTTGCATGGAAATTTGGCTAGGACAAAGAATGTAGCACTGATCCCTATATCAGTGCAGGTCGTTGCGACCGGATCATGGATTTTGCTCATGACAATGTTTTTGATGAATGCCGTCGTGTCCATCGTGCGCGGTAGTTTTGATTCCGGGACCCTCGCGGGCATGTACTCATTGGCATGGTATAGCGTCTTATTCTGGACCATCGGACTTTTTGCCCTGCAGGCCTTTGCCGCGTGCGTCTTTGACGGCACCTATTTCAGGGGATACTGGAAGACCTTTCCCCTGTTTATCCTCTACCCCCTTTACTACTGGATTATTGTCTATCCGAGTTTTGTTCTGGGAGCGGGCCGCGGACTAATAACCACGAAGGCTGGTCAGTGGCAGCGTACGGAACGCACGGTTGATGTGACCGATGCTACTCCCAAAAGTAGCCCAAGGAATAAAGAGATAGAGCGTGAGTATTGACTGGCTAAGACGTCTTCATCTCTCTTCAGAATACGCCAGATTGCTCTATTTTTTTCCTACGATCTGGATAGTGTCAGTATGGTAAAGTCTTCGTCGCAGACCTATCCGCCGGCAAGCAGGTGGTCCTCTATTACGGGTGGTTCTCGAACAATGGAAAGGTTCAAAAATGAAGGAAATACCAACCGTCGAAAAAATAAAAAATGATAGTAATCGCTGGCGACGTTTAAATTGGGCTATACCATTCATAATTGGAATTACAGTGTTCCTGGTAGTTGGCTTTATCAGTATTGGTTTTTATATGGGTAAACATCTTTACAAAGTAAACGTCCCATTGGCTGATGCGACAATGGAAATACGTATTGATACCTTATTGTCTTATCTTTGGTTCGAAGAAATGCTTGGCGGCAGTGAAGAGAAAAATATGCATGATATTCTAAAACGTCTGGATAAAGCCGATTGGTATGTTAAGGCAATGATCGAAGGTGGTGAAAGCAATCATTTGAAATTACAGCATCTTAAAGAAAAAGACAAGAATAATATCATGGATTTGAAAAACCTGCTCAAAGAACATAGGACATTATATGATGCAAGACTAAAAGAAATAAATAGCTCAGGTCCAGGATCTCAGATTGATCAGGCCCAACATACTATAATTGATGAATTGATTAGCCAGGCAAATCTAATAGAAACAGACATAAAGCGAGATATGATGAATAAATATCAGCTGTTCAAATACATCTGGATGGGTACCGGTTTACTTTTCCTCGCATCTGGATATGCCTACTATCGATACGATACCTTCCGTAATGATGTCTACTTTAAAATCCTTAGTTTGCAGCAAATGATGGTGCAAAGCGAAAAAATGGCCGCACTGGGAACGATGATTTCAAATATTTCACACAAAATTAATAATCCAAACAATTTCATATCATTTAATATACCAATACTAAAAGAATATATACAGGATCTGATGCCTATCATCGAAGATCATGTAAATAAAAACCCTGATTTTGCCCCATCAAATATGCCGTATAGTGAATTTCGTGAAGATCTAAACAAGCTTTTAATAAATATAGAAAACGGTTCCAGACGGATTAGTACAATAGTGTCTGATCTTAAAAAATTTCCTAAACGTAAGAATATTACAAAAATGAATTGGGTAGATATCAATGCTGTTATTGAAAGAATAATTACGATATCTAGCACCAATATAAAAAGCGTTGTGGATTCGTTTGAGACCAATGTTGACCAAAATTTATCAAAAATTTACACTGACTCTCAAATTATAGAACTGGTTGTAGTCAATCTTTTAAATAATGCAATTGAAGCAACAGATAAAAGAAATAGTTGGATTAGGTTAGATGCTTTCTTTAGTAAGAGAAATCAAGACACTATAATATTCGAGGTCAGTGAAAATGGAAGCGGTATAGAGGAAAGCATAATCGATAAGATATTTGATCCTTTTTATTCATCTAAACCATCGAAAGAGAATACTGGTATGGGATTATATCTATGCCGAGCATTGGCTGACCAAATAGGAGCGACTATTGAAGTTGAAAGCGATTTTGGCAAGGGTAGTAAATTCAGGTTGATATTACCTAATATTGATGCTTCTGGTCGATAAATATTACCTGATCACAATAAACTCATTAAATTATGACATTAGAAATATTAATCTTAGCCAACGTGAATCTATCGTATTTCTGAGTTTTTAATAGGAGGAACAATGCAAAAAATTAAGGTGTGGGACCTCTTTGTGCGCTTTTTTCATTGGGCTTTGGCATTCACTATTATCCTACAGCTTATCACAGCAGAGAATTTTGCAAACCTACATGCCAAAATTGGTTATTTTATTATAATTCTATTAGTTATACGAATATTCTGGGGATTCTTTGGAACAGAGCATGCTCGCTTCAAAGATTTCATTTACCCTCCTGACGATATTGGGAACTACCTGAAAGGCCTGGTTAAGGGCAACCCGAAGCATTACATTGGTCATAATCCGGCCGGCGGTGCCATGGCCTGTTTACTATTAATTGTTTTAGCGTTTATAACTCTCACTGGCATATTGGTCCATAACACAGAAGGTAAAGGGCCTCTACCCTACAAATCTGTTGGTCAAGTAGCTATTGCATATGCCGACAAAGACCATGACGAAAAGTATGAACATGGAAGAGAATCCGATGACGACGATTATAAAAAAAAAGAACCCAAGGGCCACGAAGGTTCTGGGGAAAAAGACAGTATTTATAAGGAAATCCACGAAACTCTTGTGGGGTTTTTGATTTTTCTGGCATGTCTCCATATCTGTGGTGTCATAGCGTCAAGCTATGTACATAAAGAAAATTTGGTTGTGTCGATGATAACAGGTTATAAGAAATCTAAAGATTTTGGATCTTCCGTTTAGTAACAATTTATACAATAATAACATCTAAAAAAATCAGCAGAAGAGCTTGACATATGCATGTGTGTGCATTAATGTATAAAACATGGAGCCGATATATACACAAAAACAGCTCGAAATTGCCAACAAACTAGTTGATGTGATGGATTCAAAGTTTTTTAAATCAATGAGTGAACCGGTCAGGGTCCAAATTATCCGCTATCTTTTGCTGAATGGGCGGGCCGATATCGGGGCCATTGCCGAAAATATGCCCCAGGATCGATCGGTCATATCCAGACATTTGAACCTGATGCAGGAAGTGGATATCCTTAATTGCGAAAAAGAAGGCAGACATATGTATTACAGTCTCAATGCCAAGGCCTTTCTGGAGCGATTCATGAATATTACAGATCTGATAAAAACCTGTATCAATGAGTGCGGTCCTTTGTGCTGCAAAACCAAATAAATTTGAGATATTTTTTTGTCCTTA
>CAJIBC010000797.1_pt1 | contig 15601 bp, 10 predicted proteins | sample 9199231 | NCBI WGS metagenome assembly CAJIBC01 (sample SAMEA7708282, study PRJEB35096) | sediment metagenome | biome: marine neritic benthic zone biome [ENVO:01000025]; feature: sediment [ENVO:00002007]; material: shallow marine sediment [ENVO:03000034] sea grass bed [ENVO_01000059] ...
ACCAAGGCACATGCCAGTACATCGAAGACGATTTTTTCGTATTTGTTCAGTTTCTCGTGCACGGTTTACCTGCCTATCATTTGGGGGCCAGGGATTAACTCCGTTCCGTCCATGGTACCGTAACAGATTGGCTGACAAGTACAGTGGCCAATCAATATCGATACAGAAGTAGTCTACCACAACTGGAGTGCAAGCGCATCCGAAATTAAATTAGAGTAGAATGGCGTTGATCACTGATCTTGCCATTCTACCCTGCTAGTGCGGGTTCGATTTATGGAAGTTACGGGCAACTTATTTCATAGTGCCTTTTTCTTTCCAGAACTTGATGGCGCCGGGATGGAATGGTGTAACAACGCCATCGGTGCCGGTTTCGAGGCTCATGTTTTTGAAGGTTTTTTTCTGGGCTTTCATGTGAGCCAGACCCTCGTCGGTGTAGATCAGGGATAGCATTTTGTAGACCACATCATCGGACACCTTGCTGTTGGCGACCCAAAGGGCGCTGTCCTGGAAGGATGGGGCATCCGCATCCACGCCACGGTAAGTGCCGGCGGGAACCGATAATTTGGCAAAGTAGGGATATTTATCAAAAAAACCGGATGCCTTGGCGTCGGCGGCCAGATCGACCAGTTCGATATCATTGGTCTGGGCTGCCATGATCACCGCGCCACTGGGGAAAGCCGTAAAGAGCCAGAAGGCATCAAGTTGATTGTTACCAAAAGCTGCGGCGGCATCGTTGTAGCCCATGGCGTTACGCTCGATTTTGTCCCATACACCCATGTGGGTAAAGAACAATTCGCAGTTGGCGAAGGCACCGGAACCGGCATTGCCGACACCGATTTTTTTACCAACCAGGTCTTTTACACTCTTAATACCCGAGCCCTTGCGGACAACCAGTTGAGCCGGGGCGCCATACAACCAGGCAATCGCCATGACGTCTTCGTATTTTTTGGTGTCATTTTTCATCATGCCGTTGCGACCCAGAAATACATGTCCGGAATAGACGGTGGAGAACTGTTGTTTGCCGGCATTGGTTTTTCTCAGGTTTTCAACAGAACCGGCAGAGGTCTGGGCTTTAACGGTGAAATCTTCCACCGCTTTTACCGGTTTATAGGTCTGAATGCCATTGGCCACGACTTGGAAAGTACCGCCGGCGGGGCCGCCGCCGAAGATGATGCGTTTTTTTGCGAACGCGCTCGGGGTCAACGTAAATGCCAAAGCTACCACACAAAGGGCCACGAGGGCTATTTTGAAAGTACGATTCATGGAATTTCCTCCTTGATGGATTTACCGTGGAATGAATTGCAATGGTTTATGGCCACCACAATCCGATATCGATGCTTTTGCCTTTTCGATTGCCGTAAATACCTCCTCCCTGAGCGATTTGGCGGAATTGGATAAGTGGTTGTTGCCACCACCCCAAAGGCGGCAAAACATTGAAGGGACCATATCCTCACGCCAAACGCAGTTGTTTAGCAAATTAAAAAAATGATCGCTGACCGAAACTTGCGAACACCTATCAGCACATTTGGCTTTTGGGTGACGGATGGTTCGGAGCTCTTATTCCCTCTCCTCTGGTAATTCTTGGGGATTGGAAAAATGGCCCTGTTAAATGCCGAGCCTTTTCCAAGGTAGAGTGATTGTAAATTGGAAGACGCAACAGCGTCAATTAGACGATTTCTGATTTTGTTGTAAGAATAATTCTTACCGCCCTCCCGTTAATCAAAAACGGCATAAGATCTTGTGGATGGCATCAGGGTTCGATCAACCCGTTTTGGATGGCAAATCGGGAGAGTTCGGCATTGTTTCGAAGGTTCAGCTTCTTTAACAATCTAAATCGATAGGTGTCGATGGTTTTGATGCTGATATTATAGGCCGAAGCGATTTCGCGGTTGGTGTGCCCCAGGGCCAGCCGTCGCAAGACCTGCAGCTCCCGGGTGGAGAGACTGTCCAGGGGGGATTGGTTGCGGCTGCCTTTGGCCACCCTCAGCAGAAGCGACTCGGCGGCATCGTCGGTCAAGTAGCGAGCACCGCTGTGCACCTTGACGATGGCTTGTACAAGATGTTCCGGGGCGGACTGTTTGGTAATATAACCCATGGCACCAGCCTCAATGGCCCGCACCACATACTGGTTTTCCGCATGCATGGTCAGAACGATGATGGGCAGATCCGGATATTCGGGATGGATCTGGTTGATCACTTCCAGTCCATCGATTTCCGGCATGGAGAGGTCGATCACCGCCACGTCGGGCTGCAGCTCCCGGATCTTTCGAATGGCCTCACGACCGTCGACGGCTTCGGCCACCACCTCCATCTCCTCACTCTCTTCCACCAGGCGCCTCAAGCCTGCCAGGACGATGCTGTGGTCGTCCGCCAATAAGACTTTTATCACGATAAGCTCCCATTGATGTTGTTATGTTGATGCATACAGCCGCGCTCGAAAACAGACCTGGACGCCCTTGCCGGGGTTGGAATCCACCGTCAACGTACCGCCCACCAAGGCGGCACGCTCTCGCATCCCTGCCAAGCCTAGGGCTTCGCTTTGCGACATCGCTTGTGTGGTGAACCCTTGGCCATCATCGCTTACCGTCAACACGAGATCGTCTCTATCCATCTTCAGATTGACCTTTGCACGGTTGGCGCGGGCATGGCGGGCAACGTTGGTCATGGCCTCTTGGGCGATACGATAAGCTGCGGTGGCCAAAGTTTCATCCATCACCGGAATGGCGCTGTAAGAAAAAACGCAGGGAATTTGCGCCCGGCGCTCAAACTCACTGGTATACCACTCCAAAGCGTCGACCAGTCCCAAATCATCCAACACGCCGGGGCGCAACCGAATGGCCAGGCTTCGAACATTCTCGATGGTGCCGTCGATGAGGGAACACATTGCGGCGGCCCGATCAACACCACTGATGCCTTTTTTCTCCAGCTGCTCTTGCAACCAAACGGCATCCATGCGCAGGGCCGTTAAAACCTGCCCCAATTCATCGTGGAGCTCCCGTGCGATGGCCGCCCGCTCTTTCTCCTGGTTGGCCATAATACTGCCCGAAAGCCGGCGCAGTTGCTCATGGGCCTTTTTAACGGCGGTGATATCCGATGCAATGCCGCATACGCCCCTGATAATCCCCGCTTCACCATAGATGGGGAACTTGACGGAAAGGTATGTGTGAACGCCGTCTCTTTGGGATATCTGCTCTTCAACATGCAGTGAGGTGCCCTCGGACAACACCCGCTCGTCGTTGATTCGAAACTGCCGGGCCACCTCCGCGGGCAGTAAATCCGCATCGGATTTTCCCCGGGCATCCTCATTCTTCACATGAAAGAGCTCCTCATAGCGTGAGTTAACCAGTAGATAACGGCCCTGGGCATCTTTCATGTACACCACTGCGGGGGTGTATTTCAGTATGCTGGTGACTTCGCTGGTCCGTTTAGCCACCTGCTTTTCAAGCTCTTTGGTGTACAGACTTAACTCCTCTTTGGCGATACGCAGGGCCTCTTGGGCACGCTTTCGGTCCGTGACATCAATGGAAACGGCCAGAGACCGTTGAATGGTGCCGGCAGCATCCCGATCCGCAATGCCCGAGAGCAGAACATCGATCACCTGACCGTCTTTTTTGACAAACTGGTAAGCGACATCTTTGCAAAAACCGGTTTGAAAAAACTGGGGGAAGATCTCCTCCTGGGCATATTTCCGGGATGCCGGGGTTAGAAAGTTGGTCAACGGCTTACCAATGACCTCATCGCGACCATACCCTAAGTTTTCCACCCAATAGTCACTGACGCTCAGAAGGTTGCCTCTGGGATCAATGGAGTGAAGCATGGCGGGTGTATGGTGGTACAGTGAACGATAGCGTCTCTCACTTTGACGCAAGGCCTGTTCGGCAGCTCTTCGGTGAAAGATTTCTCGGCTCGCCTTTTTGTACAGTACCAGCACCGCAATGCAGATCATCACCGTCAGCAGCGTGACCACCGGGCCCACAATGCTTAGCAGGGGTGCTGAAACACTCTGGGAAATCTGGGTCAGATTACGAAAATGATAGATGTTCCATCCGGAAAAATTTTCAACAGCGGTCTGATGCATCAAATATTGATGCCCGCCGCCATCCACCACATGGTTGGAATCGACCCGCTGGAGGCCCACCCAAAGCCACGGCCCCTTTCCAAACTGCCGTTCGGCGGCGATTTCGGCGATCACCTCCGGGCTGAGTTTCCAGATGCTGTGATAGAGCCACTCAGTCCGGTTGGAGATAAAAACAATGCCGCGCGGATCGGTCACCAGTACAATATCATCTTTGGGGAGTCCCAGGATCTTTTCGGTCTTTTCGATGGACGATTTGATCACGGCGATACCGATGGGGGGGGCTTCCGGATCGTCGAAAACCGGAAAGCTGTGATAGACGCCGCGCTTGAGCGATGTCGTTCCCAAGGCAAGGTAAGATCCGGCGACGCCGCTAATAGCTTGTTTGAAATATGGACGGAAGGCAAAGTTGCTTCCCACAAAACTATCCGGGTCTTGTCGATTGCTGGATGCGATGGTGTTGCCTTTTTGATCCATCAAATAACAGACATCGGCATCCAGGGTAAGCTTGAAGCGGTCCAGAACCACATTGGCTTCGTATATGGCGTCGGATTTTTTGCGGAGAAGCGCTCTTTGCAGGGCGGGTATGCTGGCCAATGTGGCCGCCGGCTTTTGATGCTCCGCAAGAAAGGAGTTCAGACTTTTTTGAATCAGCTCGGTATTGGCAGCCGCCTGGCGATGGGCTTCCTTTACAGCCGCTTGCCGCAGGGCCGAATAGTATAACGCCCCGCCCGCCGAAGCCGACAAAAAAGCGAGCAGCGATAATACCATTAGAATGTGGCGTAGGCCCATAAAAAACTACAAATCCTGCTTGAAAAACTGGTCCGGCTCGGTCACCGTTCCCGGTTTGGGGGTATATTCAGTGGGCGCCGTTCCCTCTTTGAAACAATCAAAAATGGTTTTCTTGGATTCCGGTATGGGAAGCTTGCCGGTCTTGGCGTCAATTTTGGCAAACACTATCCCTTCAGGCACCTGAAACACCCGTACCGGCTCTTTCTCCAGAATACCCTGCATGTACCCCAGCCAAATCGGGCTGGCCGCGCGGGACCCGGTTTCGCCCTTTCCCAAAGGCCTCTCCCGATCATACCCCACCCACACGCCGGTAATAAACCGCGGCGTGTAACCGACAAACCAGGCGTCATACAGGTTGTTGGTGGTGCCGGTTTTTCCGGCCACCGGACGTCCCAAGGCGCGCACCCGTTGCCCGGTGCCGAATTTAACCACGCCCTCCATCAAGCTGGTCATGATATAGGCGGTGGTGGCATCAATCACTTTTTTGCGTACGGGATTCATCTCTTCCAATATGTTGCCGGAACGGTCCTCGATCTTGGTGATAAAGGCCGGTTGGACCAAATAGCCCCGGTTGGCAAACACAGAATAGGCTTGAACGATCTCTAACAGCGATACGCCGGAGGATCCCAGTGCCATGGATAAATCACGGCTCAGTTCAGATTCAATGCCCAGTTGGCGGGCGTAATCAATTACATAATCGATGCCGATATCCTGAAGGATTTTGATGGTGACAACATTGCGGGATTTTGCCAGGGCTTCACGCAACAGGGTGGGACCGTAAAATTTCTTTCCATAGTTTTTGGGTTTCCAGGTAAAATCGTGCTCTTCATCCTTAAATACAATGGGAGAATCAATGATCACCGATGCCGGTGTGAGCCCTCTGTCCAAGGCCGCCGCGTAAATGACCGGCTTAAAGGCCGACCCGGGCTGGCGCCGGGATTGGACGGCGCGGTTGAATTGGCTTTGCAAGAAATCGCGTCCCCCCACCATGGTCTTGACCAAGCCGGTACCGGCTTCGATGCACACCAGGGCCGCCTGAACTTCGGGAACCTGATCCAATGCCAGCTTCCAGATATCCGCCTTGGGCTCTTTCTCTTTGACCTCCACCAGGATCACATCACCCACTGTAAGGGCCTGGCTGGGACGTCGCAGTTTGGCTTGATAGTATGCCCGTTCAATGTTGGGTTTACGCGCCCAACGCATATCATCGATTTTGATGATGCCGCGTTGACGCCCCAAGCGCACCGTCACGTTGCCGGCCTTGTCGTCAATGTCGATGACCACACCTTTGGATTTGGCGCCCATGGCCAAGGGTTGCAAGGCCTGCTCTTTTTCAAGCTCCAATGAGAAAGCTTCGATCTCATCGGGATTAAGGGTCTTGAGCGGCCCCCGGTAGCCCTGGCGTTGATCCAGCTCCTTCAATCCTTTTTGGATTTGGTCGCGCGCAATCTTTTGCATCCCCACATTCACCGCCGCGTGAATCTTTAATCCTTGGGTATAGAGCGCATTGGCACCGTATTTTTTTTCCACGTACCGCCGGATATCTTCCGTATAGACCGGCACCTTTTCCAAATACCAATTGCGCCGTGGCCGAATATCCAGGACCATATCGATGGCCTCGGAAGCCTCTTCATTGGTGATAAATCCTTCGGCCTCCATGCGATTCAGAACATAGATCTGTCGTTGTCTGGCCCGCTCCGGATAGTGAAACGGGGAGTAACGGCTGGGCGCCTGGGGCAGGCCGGCCAATATGGCGCATTCGGCCAGGTTCAACTCGTCCACGGACTTGCCAAAATAATTTTCAGATGCCGCTTGCACGCCATAGGCCCCGTGGCCCAGGTAAATCTGATTCAGATAGAGATAGAGGATATCCTCTTTGCTAAAGGACTTATCAATGCGGTAAGCCAAAATGGCCTCTTTAATCTTGCGCTCATAGCTTCTTTCAGGGGTTAACAGAAAACTCTTGGTTACCTGCTGGGTGATGGTACTGCCGCCCTGAACAATGGTGCCGGCTTCCAGATTTTTAAAAAACGCCCGTAAAATACTGAAAAGATCAATGCCCCGGTGTTTGTAAAAACGAGAATCTTCGGCTGCAATGAAGGCCTGCTGCAACTGTTTGGGGATTCTTTCCAGCGGCACAACAACCCGGCGCTCTTTGTAGAACTCTGCAATTTTCTGATTGTCGTCTGAAAAAACAGTGGTGATCACCGAGGGGTGATAATCCGTAAGGGAGCTTATTTTGGGAAGGCCCTTGCTCAAATAAAAAAAGACGCCAACGGTGGTGGCCGCCCCCAAAAACATCAGCAATACCAGCGTCCATAAGGACCATTTGATGATTTTGGACCAGTGGCCACGCTGCTGCTTGCGCGCCCGTTTTTTGATAATTTGAGAGGTGCTGATCGGTTTGGCCATGTTATTCCATCTCTTGGTCGGCCATCCCAACATCTTTGCCGGGTGTCAGGCCGTTTAATTAAGGTCTTTATAACCTATCAAAAAAGATTTGGCACAGCAAGTTGTTCACCTTGTTGTGAAAATTCTTTGTGCAATATCGAAAATGTAACAAAAATTTAATTTGACTTTAAATTCCATTATGCATACTTGGAAAAGTTTAAAAATCCCCATGATCGAATAGACCGTATCGATCCATGGACGGATCACCATAGCGCTCTTCCCCTACATCGGCCGTTGGCATGAGGGTGATGAGCCATTTGTTGATGAGGGAGCAGGCATTAATGATAGCACTTGATTTTGATAAGATGGACGGATTGATACCGGCGGTGGTTCAGGATCACGAAACCGGTGACATCCTCATGGTGGGGTTCATGAACCCTGAGGCTTGGGAGACCACGCTGCAGACCGGCAAGGCCACTTTCTACAGCCGCACCCGCGACACCCTCTGGACCAAAGGCCTGACATCAGGCAATGTCCAGTTGGTCAAGGAGATACGCATCGATTGCGATGACGACACCGTGGTGCTGAAAGTTGAGCAAGTGGGCGGGGCGGCCTGCCATACGGGTCATCGCAGCTGTTTCTATAAGCGGGTTAAAGCAGACCACACCGTCGAGGTCGTGGGTGAACCGATTTTCGATCCCAAGGAGGTATACAAAAAATGACATTGCCCTTAAAGTTAGGCGTTCCCAAGGGAAGCCTTCAGAATGCCACAATCGCCCTGTTTAAACGTTCCGGATGGACCATCAACGTCAATGGCCGTAGCTATTTCCCTGAAATCAATGACGATACCATAGAATGCGCCATCTGCCGCGCCCAGGAGATGTCCCGCTATGTCGAAAGTGGCACCCTGGATGCCGGCCTCACCGGCATGGACTGGATTTCCGAAAACCAGTCCCAAGTCCATGTGGTGGACAATCTGATCTATTCCAAAGTCAGCTCCCGACCTGCCCGCTGGGTCCTGGCCGTACCCTATGACTCCGACGTCAAAGAGCTCAAAGACCTCCATGGCAAAAAAATCGCCACCGAATTGGTGGAATTCACCAAGCGCTATTTTAGAGAACGCGGCATCGAAGTGGATGTTGAGTTCTCCTGGGGCGCCACCGAAGCCAAAGTGGTATCCGGACTGGCCGACGCCATTGTGGAAGTGACCGAAACCGGCTCCACCATTAAGGCCCACGGTTTGCGCATTATCCATGAACTGATGCAGACCAACACCCAACTCATCGCCAACCGCGAGGCCTGGAAAGATCCGGCCAAGCGCGAAAAAATCGAACAGATCGCCCAACTGCTCCAGGGCGCACTGCGCGGTGAAAAGCTGGTGGGCTTAAAAATGAATGTGGCCGAAAAAGACGTGGAGGCCGTGGTGGGACTGCTGCCAAGCCTCAACGCACCCACCGTCTCCCATCTTTACAATTCCGACTGGCTGGCCGTAGAGAGCGTGGTGGACACCAGCGTTGTTCGCGACCTGATTCCCAAATTGCTCAAAACAGGGGCCGAAGGCATCATCGAATACCCGCTCAACAAAGTCTTATAACGTCTTATAAGGTGAATACCGTGGTTTCCAAACGCACCGAAGAGATGACCTCCTTCATTGTCATGGATGTGCTGGAAAAGGCCTGCGAGATGGAATGCCAAGGCACCGACATCGTCCATCTGGAGGTGGGGGAGCCCGATTTCGACACTCCGAAATCGGTTATCGAGGCATGCAGCAAGGCCATGTATGATGGCTTTACCCACTATACCCATAGTCTGGGGATGATTGAACTGCGCGAGGCCATAAGCCAATACTATCATGATAAATACAATGTCCAAGTAGGCCCGGATCAGATTATCGTGACCGCCGGCTGTTCACCGGCCATCTTCATGCTCTTTGCCGCGTTGCTGGAAAAGGGTGACGAGGTGATTATCTCAGATCCCCATTACGCCTGTTATCCCAACTTCATCAATTTTGTGGAGGGGCGCACCGTCACGGTAACGGTCTTTGAAGAAGACGGGTTTCAATATCGGCCCGAAGCGATCAGAGATAAAATAACGGACCACACCCAGGCCGTTTTTATCAACTCGCCCTCTAACCCCACCGGCAACCTGCTGTCCGCCAAGCGAATGCAGGCCATCGCCGACATGGGGCCCTATGTGGTCTCCGACGAGATCTATCACGGATTGGTATACCAAGGCCGGGAGCACTCCATTTTAGAGTTCACCGACCGCGCATTTGTGATCAACGGTTTTTCCAAGCTCTATGCCATGACCGGCCTCCGGTTGGGATACCTCATCGCGCCCAAACCATTTGTTCGGGCCATTCAAAAGGTGCACCAAAACTTTTTCATCTCCGCCAATGCCGCTGTCCAGAAAGCCGGTATTACGGCCCTGCGAGAAACCGCCGATGACGTGGCCCGCATGAAGGCCATCTACGACAAGCGTCGCCGTCACATGATCCAAGGCCTCAAGGAGCTGGGCTTCGGCATCACCGTGGAACCCACCGGGGCCTTTTATGTGTTTGCCAACGCCAAACACCTCTCTGGCGATTCCTACAAACTCGCATTTGATATCTTGGAAAAGGCGTGTGTGGGCGTCACCCCCGGCATCGACTTCGGACAGGGGGGAGAGGGTTATTTACGCTTCTCCTATGCCAACTCTTTGGAGAATATCAAAGAGGGGCTCAACCGGTTGGGTAAGTATCTTGAAAGGAAAAGGGGCACATCATGACGGCCAACGTATTGGTGCCCATCGCCGAAGGGACCGAAGAGATTGAGGCCGTGACCATCATCGACGTGCTGCGGCGGGCCGAAGCCCAGGTGACGGTGGCTTCGGTGGGGGCGCTTCAGATCACGGCCTCCCGGGGTGTGAAAATCGTGGCCGATTGCTTGATCGAGGAATGCAAAGGGCGAGACTTTGACCTGATCGTCCTACCCGGTGGAATTCCGGGGGCCGAGCACCTGAGGGATAGTCCGGTTTTAAAAGAGATCCTGATGCGCCAACAAACCAACGGCCGACTCTATGCGGCCATCTGCGCTGCACCGGCGGTGGTTTTGCAGGCCCATGGCTTATTGGAAAACCGACTTGCCACCTGCCATCCGAACTTTGTTGAGGGTTTGCAGGATGGATCATCGGTGGAATCCCGTGTGGTGGTGGACGGCAACTGCATCACCAGCCGCGGTCCGGGAACCGCAATGGCATTCTCTCTCAAGTTGGTGGAGATGCTGTTCGGGAAGGATAAAATGGAAGCGGTGGCAGCACCGATGGTCATCTGAAAACGCCTAAGGGTTCAGATCCAGTATTCTTCCCACCTGGTCTGCAATGTTGCGGGTGGCCACCAGGGGTCTTTGGGCCGCCGCCTTTTCCATCCCTTGGAAGGCCCGGCGCTGTATGCGGTTTTTGCCCACCACCAGGCGCACCACCGCCTGGAGTAGAAAAAAACTGAGCAGCATGACGATGGCGATGGTGAGCAGGGCGTGGAGAAAAAAATCCGACGTGAGATAGTGCCCGGAAAAGAAACCGGATGCGGTCAGCCACCCCACGTAGCCCAACAACCCAACCCCGGGCAGGTTAAAAATCAATTGCAGCACAAGATGGCTGAGTCCTTTGGCATAGCCGTTGATTTGCTGTTCCAGGGCCTGGGACCATAGATTGTCCAGCGCTCGTCCCACCTCGTTGTTCTCCGGTGTCAAGGTCTCCAAGGAACGGATATCCGGATGAAAACCGCCTTTAATGAGGGCTTCGGCGATATCGGGCCACAGGGTGAGCAAGGTTGTGCGAAAACTGCCCAACGCTGTGTCCACGCGGTCTTCATCGTTCAACATCTTCAAGGCCGACCGGCTCTGCTTAAGCCGTTGCCAGGAAGAGACCATGCCCCACAACTGACGCAAGGGGTTACCGAATCGGACCAGGGCAGCCAAGCCGCTGCCGAAGACGATCAGGCGCGACCAAATCGCCACCAGCCAGCCCACCGGTCCCAACCAGCGCTGGGCCAGGGCTTGGTAAAGGCGAACGTTAACGCCCAATATCTGGTGGCGATCATCTGCGCGCAGCAGGGAGACTGCCGTTTGCATGCATCGTTGTTCCGCCGCTGCCATTTTATCAGCAGCCTCGGCGAGGTGCTTTTTATGCCGATCAACCGCGCATCGGGTCTCTTCCATCACATAGTCGCGTATTTGACCCGCATTTGCAATGCGCCGATCTCTTCCGGCATTGGGCTGGTTCATGGTCTTCATCACCCTATTGCGGAGCTGATCAAATTGATCCTGGTCGTGTCTGGGAGCTGCCTGGGCGTCCCATTGCGGGTTGTTCAAATGACCCCGGGCGGAGATCAACAACACGGTCTCCGGTTGGGTCTGCCAGGCTTGTTGGAGATAGGCGTCAAACTCGGGGCCGATGATACAACTCAATTCTTCTGCTTCGAGGCGGTCGCACTTGTTGACCACCGCCACCAGGGAGGCACCGTTAAACCGATTGACCAGCGGCGCCATGAAATCGACATGGTCCCGGCGTTTGGGATTCTGGGCATCGAAAACACACACCAGCACATCTGAGCCGGCCACGATTTGATGCAGCAGGCTCTGATGGTTCGGGCTTTGGGTGCTGTCGGTATCCGGCGTGTCCACCAAAATCAGGTGGTCCAGATCTTTGCCTGTCGGGCCCGGGTGGATGGAGATCTCTCCTTCGCCCATGGGCCCCAGAAGGTGATGTACCGCTTTGGCATCATTGGACAGCACCACCAATTGGCGTGTGGTGGGGCGCTCATGACCTGTGGCCGAGAGGTCATCGCTGCCGGACAGGGCATTAAAAAGGGTAGACTTGCCGGCACCGGAAGGCCCGATCAAGGTGACCACCAGGCGACCGTCCAACCTGCCTTGGAGTTCACGGATCATGCGCCGGGCTTCGATGGCCTGTCTGGATAGGGCCTGGCCTGGCTGCCATTGCGGGATGTGGCCCAAACGGGTCTCAAGATTGCGGATATCACTGACAAAGGATTCGATTTTGCCGACTGCATCCAAGGCGATTAAATGTGGGTTCGCCATCCAAACGCTCCTTATTTATAGATTTGACAGCGCCCCTTCTATTTCAACCATCAGGGCATGGCTCCGGGTTTGGGCCAGGTGCAAATTGCCCAGGACCTCTCCGCTGATCTCCTTTTCAAACAGCTCCTGTACCACCTTGAGTTTGTGGGCCAGCCAAGTACTTGCCAGGGGGCCGAGCATCTGCTCCAATTGTTTGCGATCCGCCTTGGACATCCCGGCGGTGGCGGGGATGGCGATCAAGGCATAGAGATCGTGGAGGCCGAACAGGCCGGTCAACTTGATTTTGATGCCTGCGGCTCCCACCGGGTCCCCTGTATGAAGGATATAGGTGATGGCGGCGGTTGCCGGTATCACATTGAGCATGGCGGCAAAGGTTTGGCGGATCTGGTCCATGATGCCCATGCGGCTGCGCAAATCATCGGCCAGCGTTTTCAGCTCGGCGTCCAGTTGGGTCGACCAGCTCAAGACCCTCTCTTTTTGGTGGGAGATGGTTTCCAAGGTTGCCTGCCACGGCTTCTTCTCCAGTTTTCGCTGGGCGCCGTGAACCACCGCAGGGGCGGTAATGCTCTGGTCGCCGATTATCATTTTTCCATCGACACTGATTTTATAGAGTTGGTTGGCGGCGGTCAGTAAGTCCATTTCGAGCTGCTGTGACAGCTTTTCTTCCGATGAAGAGGTTTTCTTGAATGGGTCTGGATCTTTAAAGCGCCGAATGGTTTTAATGACCGTTTTCAGGGGCCATTCGATGACCTTGCCCGTGCCCCGCATCAATTTAATGTGGGATGGATCGCTCTCCAGCCAGATTTGGGCAAAGCGCCGCAGGACACGATCCGTGGGAAAATGGGAAAGGGCTTTTTGGAGACAGCGACCCTGGGCTCTCTCCAGTGCACCCGTATACTGATCCAGGCGGGTCCTGGTCCTGTCGACCTTTGCGGCCATTTGGATCGCCTGGTCCTTTGCGCCTTCAAACATGGCGGATAGCAACCGGATGCGCAAGGGTGTGGGATCAATGGCGGCCAATGCCGTGCCCAAATCCGGTTGTGAGCCTTCAACCGCGTGCAGGGCCATGGGCCGCTGGCCGGCAGCAACGGCATTGTCCTCGTCGGCCCGAAAAATGCCTAAAATATGATCGCCACCATTGGGGCCGTAAATATTGTGGATCACCGTGCGGGCATGTTCGCGAACCTCATCATCGGTGAAGCTGGAATAGACCCGATAGACCAGGTAGCAGGGACGGGTGCCCATGCCGGTCAACATGTCGGCGATAAAATCGGTATTGTCCAGGTTATTGTAAGTCGCATTGGTGAATACGTAGACAAATAGGTCCGCGACTTCAAGACTTTGGCGGGCCAGGTCCCGGTTGGCATACTTGCCTTCAGAACCGGTGTCGATGTCCGGGGTGTCCAGCAATACCACCTGCTGGGGTATCTTGTCACTTTCACAATAGAGTGGCCTGCCGGGCGATAGAAGCTGCTTCGGGTCTTCAAGCGGCTGGGGCGTGCCACCGAGTGTATGGCCCAGAAACTCAAACAAGTCGGTCTTTTGGGTTTTCGAGTGGCGGGTGGCCACCAACACACGGCGATTGATACCCGCTCGGCCTCCAGTGGGCGAAATCATTTTGCCGACCACGGTGTTAAACAGGGTGGACTTGCCGGTGGATCCCCCACCGCAAATGGCGGCAACGATAGGAAAATCCTGTTGGAGCCGGGGCAGCAGCTTATGATCCAACGTCTGAGCCCAGTGGTCAAACCCCTGGCCCAGGTCCAAATTGAGATCGGCTGCCGCCCGGGTTAAGCACCGGCGCAGGGTTTTAAGCGCTGAAAGGCTATTGGGGTTAATCGGCATGGGTAACTAATTACCATGCCGGTGCCGCTTTGCAACCCTTACCCACCGCAAAAACCCTTGATTTCATCCTATCGGAAATTTTTTAATAGCGCGGGTTTTGTCAATGCAATTCCCTTGTCTTGTGGAACTCGATATCCGGCCACTGCTCCATGCAGTGATTGAGCTGCCATTGGCTGGTGGTCAAATAGGTCAGGCTGCCTTCGGCGTCCCTGGATAGATTGGCGACATTGCTTTTTTCAAATTGGGCCAGCTTCTTGGGGTCTTCGCATTCCACCCAGCGGGCCACATTATAATCCACGGGTTCATAGATGGCATCGACCCGGTATTCGGATTTGAGCCGGGCCATGGTGACGTCGAACTGCAGAACGCCCACGGCGCCTAAGATATAGTCGCTGCCCATGATGGGCCGAAAGACCTGAACAGCCCCCTCTTCGGAGAGTTGGATTAATCCTTTGTTGAGCTGTTTGGCCTTGAGGGGACTCTTGAGTCGCACGCGCTTGAAATGTTCCGGGGCGAAGTTGGGGATGCCGCTGAACTTGAGCACCTCTTTGTCGGTAAAGGTGTCGCCGATTTTGATGGTGCCGTGGTTATAGATGCCGATGATATCGCCCGGGTAGGCCTCAAATACATTTTCCCGGTCCTGGGCTTTGAAGACCGTGGCGTTGGCAAAGGTGATCTCTTTGCCGATGCGGTGGTGCCGGACCTTCATGCCGCGAGTATACTTGCCGGAACAGATGCGTACGAAGGCGATGCGGTCCCGGTGGGCCGGGTTCATGTTGGCCTGGATTTTAAATGTGAAACCGGCAAAGGGTTCTTCATAGGGGGATACATCACGGGTTACGGCGGCCCGGGGTCCGGGGTGCGGCGCCATCTCCACAAAGGCATCCAGCATCTCTTTGACGCCAAAATTATTGATGGCGCTGCCGAAAAAAACCGGTGTCTGGCTGCCTTTTAAAAAGTGGGCCATATCCAACGGGTCGGTGGCCCCTTCGATCAACGCCACCTCCTCTCGCAACTCTTCGGCCTGACTGCCGATCAGTTCATCCAACTTCGGATCGGTCAGATCCTTGATCACGAGCCCTTCGCCGCCCAGGGTGTCGCGCCCGGGTTCAAAGAGATGCAGTTGTTTTTGAAACAGATTGTAGACCCCTTGAAAGCGGTTGCCCATGCCGATGGGCCATGACAGGGGGGTGCACTCCACCTGCAATTTGTTTTCAATATCGTCCAGAATATCAAAGGGCGCCAAACCATCGCGGTCCAATTTGTTGATAAAGGTGATGATGGGGGTGTTGCGCATGCGGCAGACTTCCATCAATTTTTCAGTTTGGGGTTCCACGCCTTTGGCACTGTCGATGACCATCAGGGCGCTGTCCACTGCCGTCAACACGCGGTAGGTGTCCTCGGAAAAATCCTGATGGCC
>CAJIBC010000507.1_pt1 | contig 15542 bp, 8 predicted proteins | sample 9199231 | NCBI WGS metagenome assembly CAJIBC01 (sample SAMEA7708282, study PRJEB35096) | sediment metagenome | biome: marine neritic benthic zone biome [ENVO:01000025]; feature: sediment [ENVO:00002007]; material: shallow marine sediment [ENVO:03000034] sea grass bed [ENVO_01000059] ...
CGACTTTTGCAACAATGGGGTACACCCTGTCAATAAGAATTGAAATACCGTTTGAGGCAGGCTCAACATTAGATATTAGATAGATGGCCTATCTCCCTATGATATTAATAGCGATCACGTATAATTTTTTCCGACAGCGACCCCAAAAAAATGTATCCGGTGTAGAATTACCCGGAGCTCTTGAAAGAAAATACCCCAACGCTGGAAAGGAGCGTCTTGGCAGTGGGTATTTCCTTCAAAAAAGCTTTCTGTTGATCCCCGTTCCGGAATCGTCAGACGCCACCACCTCCATCCAACGAACCTCCAGCGTCAGATAAAATGTGTTGCACAAAGGGCGAAGATCACCAAGCGTGCGACCGATTATCAATATCAGTGGCCGTTAAAACGCCACGTCATCCCTAATCGAATATTAAAATCCGGAACCGCAAGGGTAAGATCCTCACTAAAGGCAAACTCCCAATGCAATGTTCTGCTCAATATACGCTGAAAACCAAACGTGAGTTCCAAAGCACCATCGTCCAACTCATTCAGCCCCGTCTTTTCAAAAGGCGAGGTATAATGGTTCAATTGCGCCAGCCAGCGCCATCTGTCGTTGTATTCGTATGCCGTGCCTGCCAACAGGCTGATGCTGTTACGGGAAGACACCTGAGCACCGAGGGTTTTCGGATCATCGATCCATATTACACCCGGCATCACATAGGCGGACCAGCGCGCTCCCTTCCAATGGGCGGGTAAAAAAAGCCCGACATCGAATCGTTCGCTTCCCAGCCCCTTGTCAGCATCGCCGGTGGGGATCTTCAGAGTCGCAAGGAACGAACTGTTCAAAGGATGCCCGGCAACTTTCATAGACGGCAAAGAGAATTGAGTTGAAAATCTTGCTTCGCCCAACTGCATAGCGGCGGTTTCGCCTTGGATCCACAACCTTCCGTCTTTGGCCACCCGAAAGGCAAAGTCATTTTTAGGCCTGTCCTCCCGATCATAATTGGAAACGCCCAGAAAATCGTGGTAATTTTGAAGAAAGCCGTCCAAAAAACCATCTTGAAACGAAACCACCGGCAGATCCAACCTGAGTGCGAATCTCTCTGAGACGCCGTAAACCATGGACAGATCGGCGACCAACACCTCCATATCGATGAGCAGGTCCCAGCGTGCGTTTCGAAAATTAAAATAGGTATTGCTGTACTCCAAAGCCAAGGTTGCCTCCAATGCGCCTTGGTCCGGTAATTCAGCATTAACAGCCCGAGGGGTCAACACCACCATATGAAGGGGGAAGCGGTTAGTGGTTTGAAGCAGGCCATAATCGGCGTCCGCAATCGCCACACTCCCGAACATGATGACGACCCCTATGACGGTGCAGCAAAGTTTTCCCAAATCGTTCTTCATATGGTTAACCATCGAACTCCTGTTAGATAAATGTGACTTAGGTCACAGAAAAGAATGGTTTTATCCTGTAGTTACCCCATCAGAACGATGGCAATGGACCCTGACCATTGTCAAAGTTCAGACCTGTGGGCAGCGACCGCCAGCATCAAAAACCAGCATCATAATATAGATGGGTGTGAGCCATGGTGCTTAAAAAATGTGGGTGGTCGCTTCCACAGGACAATCTCATGGGCAGTGCGCATGTCATGTCTCGAGTGACCGATCAGCGTTTTCTTTCACCATTGTCCATCTTAAAGGGCCTATAAAGTGGATCGCCGATCAACACCATCTGCCATGACCAATACGGTATTGAAGCGGTATAACACTCTGCCAAGGTCAGCCGCCCATCAACCAACAACCCGAAAAAAATCTCCGGCACCGGGAACGCCTGGACATAAGGCTCACTGGTGGGCCCCACAGTTGCCGCCACCCCCTCTTCCAACATACGCTTGCACCACACCTGACTCCCCGGCTGTTTCAGGGTCCGACACTCGGAACTGGCAATATGGTACCCCACCGCACCCGGACGCCATTTAAATGCATCCACATACTTGCCAAGACTATACCACCCACAATAAAGCGCCGCATCCACACCTTCACCGGCCTGGAAGAGTTCCGACTGATCGTTCACCACAACCTCCATGCGGCCGCTTCTTTTGACGCGATCTGCAGCGCCATGAATCGATTGATCGTAGAGAGCATACCCCTTCAGTTTGCCGGCATCAGGATTCACCCAGCGGGCGTCAAAATAGGCTGTTCCCACCAGGCCATCTTTTTCAACCTGGAGAGTGTCATCGATGATCCGCCGAACCACTGCCGGTGTCGGACCATCCAAACGACTCACCATCCTGACATCTTTTTTCTCAATGGGAAGAACCTTTCCTTTAAAACCGATAAAATGGGGATTTGGCACCCAACCTGACAGCACGTATGAGCCAGCCAGCACCAGTGCAAGCTCAGAATCCAACGACGACCGCTGATTTCGCCGGGTCAAATCATCCAGACGCCGATTGATCACTGAAATTTCATTTTTCAAGGTTTCGGCCCGATCGGATTTTGGCGTGCCCAACCCCTTCAGTTCCATGTTCAGGGCCTTGCGCCTCTTTCGTAACGTTTTGGCCTCACTCTTTGCATGTGCGGCAATCGAAGGCGGACCAATTTTCAATGGCATCCCGTAGACCGTCACAAAGCAGCGCACCTGTCTCTTCGGATCCTTTTCCTCCAAATAGCGGCGCACCCGATCTGCGATCAGCGTGTTATACATGTCACGGGAACAAACCTCCTTGTCGGCAACCGCCACTAGCAAAAGACGATCTGCGGCAATACCTCTTTTTTCCATGTAGTAACGGGCCAGGCGTACACCCTGTGCAGAGAGCCGATTGGCAATCACCAGCACCTCATCCGGACCAAGTGCCAGACCATCGGTTGGCCAACACCATCCAATGCCTACCAGTAAAAACACCCACCATCTTTCCAGGCGCCGGTACATCACCCCTGCCTTTCTCAAAGCCTCTTCCCCCTTATCAATTGGTCAATGGCAGCATACAGCTCGCAGGCCCCATTGGGATTCTGGATCCCACTGATTAAAGGCCAAAAACAGACTCCATGCAAGCCTTATCAGAAGGGTGCGGGCTGCCATAGAATTACAGCGGATAGGATTCATACCCCCATTCAGCTCTGCCGTATCGCTGCCACCGGATAACCATAATCACCAATTTTAATTTCGGGGCGTTTTTGCTATGTTTGCAGGAATCCATAGGATCAGTAGGCCTTTGACCCCATAGTTGCATAAAAAAGATGACAAAAGTGATATGAGAATGCCGAACAAGCCTCAGAACCAAATGCCGCGCTTCCATCCGCTAATTGCCCGATGGTTTCAGAGCCGGGTGGGCCATCCTACGCCTGTGCAGCTTCAAGGCTGGTCCCGGATTGCCACCGGAGAACATGTGCTGATTACGGCACCCACCGGAAGCGGCAAGACCCTGACGGCATTTTTGTGGGCGCTCAATCAATTGATCAATCAGACCTGGCCCGCCGGCTGTACCCGAATTCTATATATTTCTCCGCTCAAAGCGCTGAACAATGATATCCATAGAAACCTTTTAAAACCACTCACCGAATTGAAATCTATCTTTGACCGGGAGAATGTGGTTTTCCCTGCCATAACCGTCAATACCCGCAGTGGGGACACGCCCCAAAGCGATCGCCGACGCATGCTGCGCCACCCACCCGAAATACTGATCACCACACCTGAGAGCCTCAACCTGCTGCTCAGTTCCACCGGTGGCAGAACCCTGCTGGGTGGAATTACCACGGTGATATTAGATGAAATTCATGCCGTGGTGGGAAACAAGCGGGGGGTTCATCTGATCAGCGCTGTGGACCGCCTGGTGAGGCTTGCCGGCGAATTTCAGCGCATCTGCCTATCCGCCACCGTCAAGCCCCTGAACACCGTGGCCGAATTTGTGGGGGGATTCATGCTCTCCGGCAGCGCAGCCGCTCCCAAGTATACACCAAGAGCGGTTTCCGTGGTCCGGAGCCAAACACCCAAACAGTACCGGGTTGCGGTTCGGTTCCCGGAAGAGACGGTCGGCCGGCACGCCGGCGAATCGGTATGGAAACCGCTGGTCCGTGAATTTAAGAAGATTATCGACCGCAACCGGGCCACGCTCCTATTTACCAACAGCCGGCGGCTTTGTGAAAAACTCACCCTCAAAATCAACAGTGGAGAAACCCGGACAACCGCGTACGCCCATCACGGTTCATTATCGAGAGAGATCCGGGAAGAGGTGGAATCGAGACTCAAAGCCGGCAATCTCAAAGCCATCGTCGCCACCAATTCATTGGAACTGGGCATCGATATCGGGGATTTGGACGAAGTGGTCCTCATCCAGAGCCCGCCATCTATCTCTGCAGCGGTGCAGAGAGTGGGCCGGGCCGGGCACCGCATCGGCCAGATCAGCCGGGGTACGCTTTTTCCCACCCATGCCCATGATTTTCTGGAAGCCGCGGTGCTGGCTGCGGCCATACCCAATGGAGATATCGAAGGGATATCTCCGGTCCAATGCCCCTTGGATGTCCTGGCCCAGATCGTGGTCTCCATGGTCGGCGTGGAAACCTGGGACCGGGATGATTTATACGCCTGGCTCAAAACCAGCTACCCCTACCGCAATTTAAGCCGCACCCATTACGACCTGGTCCTCAATATGCTGGCCGGCCGGTATGCACAAAGCCGCATCCGCGAGTTGAAACCACGCATCTCCATCGACTCGCTGGACAACACCATCGCCGGTCGCCCGGGTGCCCTGCTGGCCCTGTATACCTCCGGCGGCGTCATACCGGATCGGGGCTACTATCATTTGCGCCACGTCGAGACCAACGCCCGCATTGGAGAACTGGACGAGGAATATGTGTGGGAGGCCGCCATTGGGCAAACCTTTACCCTCGGGACCCAAAACTGGAAGATCACAAAGATCACCCACAACGATGTGTTTGTTTCCCAGGCAAACCCGAAGGCCATGGCCGCCCCTTTTTGGAAAGGTGAACGGCGGCGGCGGGATTTTCACTTTTCCCGTCGGTTGGCCGAATTCCTTGAGGATGCCGAATCACGGCTGGATGAGCCCGGCTTCATCGAGACCCTTAAAACCCGCCACTTCATGAACACGGTTGCAGCCAAAGAACTGGTGGGATTTCTAAAGCGCCAGAAGGAGCACACCGGTTGCGCCCTGCCCCACCGACACCATCTAATTGTCGAATATATCAGCGCCGGGCCAGGATCCGTGCCCGGGCACCAGGTGGTGCTCCACACCCTATGGGGAGGACGCCTCAACCACCCCTTGGCCCTGGCGCTCTCCGCCGCATGGGAAGAAAAACACGGTGAACGAATAGAAGTCTATGCAGACAATGATTGCATCTCTCTCATGCTGCCCCATGGGGAGAGCCCGGAGATGCTGCTCTCCCTGGTGTCCAGTGCGCGGTTGACGGACCTGCTCCGCAAACGACTGGAAGGCTCCGGTTTTTTTGGCGCCAGGTTCCGAGAGTGCGCCGGCCGCGCGCTGCTCCTGACCCGACGGAAATTTAATCAACGCGTCCCCTTATGGATGAGCCGGCTGCGCTCTCAAAAATTGCTGGACGCGGTATCCGGGTTCGAAGACTTTCCCATCTTACTGGAAGCTTGGCGCACCTGTATCCAGGATGAATTCGATCTGGAGCACCTTCATCAGATGCTCACCGAAATCAGCACCGGCGCAATTGGCTGGTCGATGGTGCGCACCTCCCGGGCCAGCCCCATGGCCCAAGGCATGGCGTGGCGCCAAATCAATCAGTACATGTATATGGGGGACGAACAGAAATCCGGTAAAGCCTCCCGCCTGAGCGGCAACCTGTTGCAGGATGTCATCTTTTCACCGGATTTGCGCCCGGCCGTGACGAAAAGTATTGTCACCGACTTCGAATTGAAACGACAACGCCTGGTCCCCGGTTATTCTCCGGCCACTTCCCGTGATCTGCTTGATTGGGTTAAGGAACGCCTTCTCATCCCGCAGCAGGAGTGGCGTCAACTCCTGGAAGCGATCCAACGCGACCATGGTGTGGACCCCGAAACCATGCTGGCCCCCATATCAGCCAAGCTTGTGCAGATCACCCCGGAGAACGCAGGACAACCCCTCATCAGCGCAGTGGAAACCCTGCCAGACACCATCGCCGCATGCTATGGACGATCAGCGCAGATTGATTGCCGCCCGGTTTTCCAGGATCATCCCATGGACGCGTCCAAAGCACAAAATCATGAAAAATCTGCGGAAACCAATCGGCCGGCCCCTGACGAAGCTCTTTTCACACGGATCGGGGAGTGGCTGCAGTTCTACGGACCAATGTCGGAAACAATGATAGCAAAAACCCTTGGCATCAGCTCTGCAAAGTTGCGTCCCGCTCTGGAATCATTGATCCACCACCGGAAATTGATTAAAGGGCACCTTGTAAAAAACGGTGATGACAACGATCTTTGCGACACCGAGAATTACGAAATACTGCTACGGTTGACGCGCATCGATGCAGCCCCCGCGGTAGAACCGCTTCCCATTGATCAGCTCCAGCTTTTCCTGGCCGCCTATCAGAAAATCACCCAACCTCTTTCCGGCGGTGAAATGATTTACAAAGTCCTCGATCAATTGCTCTGCTGCCCGTTGAAAGCCAACATGTGGGAGTCGGAACTTCTTCCGGCCAGGATGTCACCTTATCGCATGGAGTGGCTGGACAGGATCATTCAGGAGACCGATCTTTTGTGGGTCGGAGATAAAAACAATGCGGTGATATTTTGCTTCGAATCAGATCTCGATCTGCTCCAGGAAGAGAAAACGGCGCCGCAACCGGAACCCGGGCAGACCAATACAGGGTCAAAGGTCGAATCACAGCCTTATTCCGGGCTGTTCTTCGATCCTGCCGGCCGCTATCACTTCACGACCCTGCAGCGCCAGACCGATCATCCGGTTGGACAACTATCCAACCTTTTATGGGAGGGGGTGTGGAAAGGGATCATCACCAACGACAGCGTACAGGCCCTGCGGCAGGGTATTGCCCATCAGTTCAAACCACCCCGAAAAGCGGCCCGGTATATTTCATCAGGTGGCCGCCACAGACGTTCGGGCCAACGGCGTGGCAGCCAGGGATCCTTTCACCAGTGGAAACAGGCGCATAACCTGCCGGGCAACTGGTTCTTGATACCACAGCCGGCCCCGATGGACGATTCTCTGGAGCATGAAGAACGCAACAAGGCGCGTGTCCGTCTGCTTTTGGATCGTTACGGAATTCTCTTTCGCGAATTGCTGCAGCGCGAAGCACCGCCCTTTCGTTGGGCCGCCCTGTTCCGAAGTTTACGGATTATGGAACTGTCCGGCGAAGTAGTCACGGGATATTTTTTCCACGGCATACCCGGGCTCCAGTTCATGTCGCCCGCAGCTTTGCGTCTCCTGCCAAGGAGCTTGCCGCAGGATGCAGTATACTGGTTCAATGCCGCCGATCCGGCATCCATGTGCGGGGTTCAACTCGATGCGGTCCGGGGAACACTGCCGCCACGGCGGCCATCGACCCACCTCGTATTTCGGGGTGCCCGACTGGTGATGGCGTCCCAACGTCACGGCAAGGATGTGATGTTTCATGTGCCGCCGGACGATCCGGATCTTGCCCGTTATCTGGGCCCCTTGCACCACTTGCTGACCCGCCCTGTGGCGCCTTTTCGCAGTATCACCGTCGAAACCGTTAACGACCAACCGGCCGCTAATAGTCCATACCTTGAGCTGTTGCGAATGGCCTTCGAGGTCGTACCCGACTATAAGACGATCACCCTATACACCCATCGTAACCATCTTTCTTTGAACACCCAATGATTCGGCTTTGAACACCCAATGATTCGGGTTCGCTGCACCCATACCGGTGGTTTCCTCCGCCATAATTTGCTTGCCAACTGCATGGAGATATATCATTGTGGCCATAAGCGCCATCGCCATTATTTGGGTAACGAATAGGATCTACATGTCGATGTTTAGACCATACACTTTAAAGTCACTTATTTGTGATCGGTGCCATCGACCCTCAATAGCTTATATCTTGGTTTGCATAATGTTAACCACAGGGACCCTTTATGCTCAGGACAGGGAAAACGTCCCTGGAACTTTAAAAGAGATTCGTTTTGGTGCTCTTTCTGATATCTATCCCAATATCAGTAAAAAAGACGGGCATATGACCCTTGAGTTGCTCATGCAAAAAGCCATGGTCAAAAAGTCCTATCCGTATTCCGTAAAACTCGTTTTTATTGATCCGGAGCCCGCCCTGCCGGAAGCGATCCAGCGAGGGGGCTATCACTTTGTGACGCTTTCGAGCGTCGACTATTATAAAAATCGTAATGCCGTTCACCTGGAACCGATTTTGATCCCATCTAAAAGCGGTAAGCCGGTGGAGAATCTATTATTATTAGTTGGCAAGGACCAGACATTATCAACCATCCTGGATAAAGAGGAGCGCTACCTAATCATGGAGGGAGGTGCTATTGGTGATCTATCTAAGATTTGGCTAGATACGCTGCTTTTGGGCCGTGGATTACCGGATAGTACACAGTTTTTCACGAAAATACGGAATGTTAAAAAGCCGGGTCGCGCCGTTCTACCGGTATTTTTCAACCAGGCGGATGCCTGTGTCGTGACCAAAGATGCTTTGGAGAGCATCGAAGAACTCAACCCTCAAATCGGCCGCCAACTCAAGTCACTTTACCAATCCGAAGGGCTGGTCAGATTTATGATTTGCGCAACCCGTGGACCGACTCGAAAGGACATCAACACCCTTATTAAAGAAACCATCAACATGGCGAGAAACCCAGATATGCGACAAACCATGACCATTATCCAAATGAAAGGCTTCCTAAAAATCACCCCTGATGATCTTGCGGCCACGGAAAAACTAATATTGCACCATGCTAAAATCACCAAACCCCAAATTTCATCAAAATAGGAAATTTTACCCCACAGCCGCTATGACCTGTTTTTCACATTTACCCTATCAAACCTCAGCTTCGATGCCCATTTTGCGATCAAAAAGCCCAAATACAGTCAAAATAGGGAACTTTATTGCATAGCCGCTATGACCTGTTTTTCATATTTTCCCTATCAAACCTCAGCTTCGATACCGATTATGCGATCAAATTGATAGCTTTTTAAGGTGTCTCTTTGGCACCACTGCATTTTCAACCAATTTTTTCGCGCCCTGCCCTACTCTCCAAATTATTTTTTTTGCTTCATTTTCAAATATTTACGATACCTGGGGCAATTTGCACACTCCTTCTCAGGTTCAAACAATCAGATTCAGCCCCCCCTTGTGATGTGTGGCACACCCGTTGCAAATTACGAGTATGAATGGATTAAGAGACGACTATATGCGTCAACGACCACCTTTGATCTGACGGAGTTCGAGTTGAATAAATTAACCATAGTCTATACGATTATTGCATCTTTATGGTTGATGCTTCCCCTGCCGGCATCTTCCAACCCAATTTCCGATTCACCGGAGGATCTGCTGCGCAGTTGGCTTCTGCCATTATCCCAATCCCAATCGATAAACGCAAAAAAAAGTTTTAAGGGGGATAACACGCTCGTCCGGTTTTATGAAAAGCACAATTTCAAACTGATTTGGTTTAATCCAAAAGGGATAACCCCCCAGGGAAAAGACCTTCTTAAAATCCTGGCAAATGCCGCCAGGGAAGGATTGAACCCAACACAATACCAGGTATCTCAATTAGAGCCGATAATTCAGAATCTCATTTGGCGGGAAGATGAAGAAACATCGGCACCATTAAACCAAATCATCCCATTGGATATCGCATTTACCCGATCATTCTTAAAGTACGCCTCCGATCTACAGCACGGCCGGATGTACCCGAAAGAATTCACGGTGGCAGACCGTCCCGGGATCACCTTTTTTCCAGAAATCGCAACGATACGTTTGAAGACGGCCGTCCGTCAAGGAGACCTCAAATCATTTTTTGCAGCATTGACGCCCCGGCATACCGAATATGATTCCCTCAAGCAGCATTTAGACCACTACGAAACCATCAAACAGCTCGGCGGGTGGCAGCAAATCCCCAGCGGTCCCTCTTTGAAAATTGGACTTCGATCCCCACGGATACCGATACTGAGCCGGCGTCTATTAATCACCGGTGATTTACCCCTGGCGCAGTTCAGCACCCAGGATCACTTTACTGAGTCCTTGGAAAAGGCCGTTATAAGGTACCAACATCGAAATGGGTTGGAGGCGGACGGCATTGCGGGCAAAGCAACCCTGGATTGCCTGAATATTTCTGTTGAGCAGCGCATCGCGCAAATAAAATTGAATATGGAACGCTGGCGATGGCTGCCGCCGGATCTGGGGCCTCGGCACCTGATGGTCAACATTCCCGGCTTTGAATTAAAAATCACCCAAAACCATCTCCCACAGGAGACCATGCGGGTCATTGTCGGCCGTAAGAAACGACAGACGCCCCTGTTATCTTCAACCATGACCTATTTGGAGTTGAATCCGTTCTGGAATGTCCCATCAAGAATTGCGCGCAAGGATATTTTGCCCAAAATACAAATCGATCCGCATTATCTGGTCAAAAACAGCATTCGCGTGCTCACCGGATGGGAACACAATTCACTGATGCTCAACCCCTCTGATATCGATTGGCAAAAATTTTCAACAAAATATCTCCCCTACCGCTTTCGGCAGGACCCCTCCCCAAAAAATGCCCTGGGGCAGATAAAATTCATGTTCCCAAACCATCAAAGTATCTACATTCACGATACACCTGGAAAATCACTTTTCAAAAAAGAGGTCCGTAGTTTTTCTTCGGGCTGCATACGGGTTGAAGACCCCGTGACATTAGCGCAACTTCTCTTGGAAAATCAACAGTGGGACCTCCGGCGCATTAACAATGCCATTGACAGCCAAAAACGTCGTGTCATTGTCATGGAAGAGCCCATACCGGTACATCTGGTTTACTTTACGGCCTGGACAGATGGGCGTGACGGCACCCTGAGTTTCAGAAAAGACATCTACGGAAGGGATCAGCGCCTTTTAGCGGCCCTGAACCGGAAAGCGCCGCAAACACTGTGGTGCGACACGGACAATCAGCTTTCCGGCGGTCTGCTTCATGTCACACGAGCGGTCAATTCATCGGACCGCGAACACCAGAACATATAAACCCCATCTTTTTTATGCAACCATGGGGTTAACCCTCACTCTTTTGAATCGATAGGCCACATCTCTTTTGATTCCAAAACCGCACGCAAAGACTTCAGGGCAGTGTTCATGGCGGGTACCCCTGCGTATACGGATGTCTGAAAGATGGCTTCCGCAATTTCTTCAGGTGTACATCCGACATTCAACGCAGCTTGGATATGGAGTTCAAGTTCATCGGGCTGGCCCAACGCCGTCAGCGCCGCCACGGCCACCAGTTGCCGGGTGGTGTGGGATATTTTTTCTCTGGCGTACATATTGCCGGTAATAAACAGAGACAGATCCTTGGCCATCTGTTTGTCAAAGGCACGCCATAGGTCAAATGGTTTTTCCCCTTCAACCCCCTTAAAATAAAGCGCAGCAGTCTTCTTGGTTTTGACGAAGATGTCATCGTCCATGCGGTTTTCCTCTCCATAGCAGTTAGGGTCATTGAAGAAATAAATGACACAATATTTCTTCCACGACCCTTAAATCCATCTGTTCATCGAATGCACTTTTTCTATGCAACTGTGGGGTATAGTTGCCGCGCCGCCAACTCCACCAAATCGATGGCTTCCATCTGGCCTTCCAAGCCGGCCACCTTGATGGCGTCTTCAATATTCACCAGACAGAAGGGGCAAGCCGTGACCATCACGTTTGCGCCGGCCTCATGGGCCATTTGGACCCTGAGCACGCCCATGCGTTGGTCCTCTTCCGGTTCATAGAACAGCATCAGGCCGCCGCCGCCACAGCAAAAGCTACGATCATTGCAGCGGTCCATCTCCACCCGCTGGATCCCCGGAATTGCATCAATAACCGTGCGGGGCGCCTCGTACACCTGGTTGTGTCGGCCCAGGTAGCAAGGATCGTGATAGGCATAGACCTGGTCACCATTTTCAATGGGATTGAATGTCAGGGCGCCGCTGGCCACTTTAAGGGCCAACAGCTGGCTGATGTGCTGCACCGGTGCAATGCCGTTGTAGTCGTTTTTCAGCGCGTTGAAAGCATGTGGGTCAGCGGTCACAATCGTCTTGGCCCCGGTGGTGAGGATCGCTTCGGTGTTTTGATCGCGCAGATCCATAAAGAGCATCTCTTCACCAAAACGGCGCACCTCGTGGCCGCTGTCTTTTTCCGCCTTGCCCAGGATGCCGAAGTCGACACCTGCACTTGTCAGCACCGCGGCGGTGGCCCGGGCGATCTCCTGCATGCGGTCATCGAAGCTGGTGATGCTGTCGACAAAGAAAAGCGTGTCGGCGGAGTGTTTGCCGTCAAGGATTTTGACCGACACCTGCTCGTCCAGGGCCTTGGTCCATTCGATGCGTTTTTTCTCCAGTTTTCCCCAGGGATTACCGCGTTTTTCCAATGCCCGCAAAGGTTTCTGCAAGGACTGGGGCACCATTCCATCATCCACCATGCCGCGGCGAAGATCCACGATCTTGTCAATGTACTCGATGCCCAGGGGGCACTCTTGCTCGCAGGCGCCGCAGGTGGTGCACGACCAGATCTCGTCCTCATCGTAGGTGGAGCCGATCAGTGCAGCGCTCTGTTTAAAGGGGCTGCCGTACGGATATATGGGATAATGCGCAAACATCATATCCCGGCCTTTGATGGATATAAACCTCGGTGATAGGGGGCGGCCAACGGCGTTGGCCGGACAGTTGTCAGAGCAGCGGCCGCAGTCGGCGCAGGAGTAAAAATCCAGCATGTGCTTCCAGGTGAAATCCTCCAGTTTTTTTACACCGAACGACTCCAGGTCATCGAGCTGTTCATCGCTGACCCCATGGCAAACCGGCTTGACATTTCCCCGGCGTGTGCGCATGAAAAACACATTGAACAGGGATGTGATCACATGGAAGTGCTTGCCCAAGGGCAGAAAGCATAAAAAGCTGAAGAACAAGATATCGTGAAGGAAATAAGAACCGGTGTGCAGGTTCTGCAGCGTCGTCGGAGTAGCCAATGTCAGGATCCGGCTGAATATCCAGGCCAGGGAGAGCGGGGCCAAGAATTCCGCATGTGCCCCCTGTTTGATTTGCGCTGCCACCATACTGGCATCGAAAAGCGCTTCGCTGATCATCAGGGTGGCGATCATGGCCAGCACGAACACCGCCTCACCGGTGTGGTCCTTACCGTATTTTTCAGGTACCGCGTAACGTTCCGGCTTAATTACCCCGCGTCGATACATGGCGATAACGGCCACCACCAATACGCAAGTGGCGGCATACCCTCTAACGAAGCCGTACACAGCGCCTAGCCAACCGCCCAGGCCCGGAAAAACAAATCCGGAGTAGATGCCGATGCCCACCATCTCCATGGAGCGAATGCTCAGGATGAGAAAGCCCGCAAACAGGAGGATATGCAGCACGCCGGCCATCCTGTAGCGCGGATGACGCCACTGCAGCAGCCAGATGCGCACCAGTTGTACCAGGCGGGCCGGGATGCTGTCCCAGCGGCGGTCAGGGGCAGCCTGCACCAGAGGCGCCACTCGCAGGGTGATAATATAGGTAAAAATGGCCACGCCGATGATGGGGATAGCCAGTGAAAAAATAAATGCCGGTATAAAAAAAATGACGGACTTGGCCGGCGGTATGAGCAAAGCATGCATAATAAACCTCTATTTAGATAAATTCGATGGAACCACGCCTAAACCACGCCATGATCCAACATGGCATCGGCGACCTTGACGAAACCGGCGATATTGGCGCCGTTGACATAGTTCCCCGGTGTTGCGTATTGTTCCGCGGTCTCCATGCAGGTTTTGTGGATGTTCGACATGATCATTTTTAAACGGGTGTCAACCTCTTCACGGGTCCAGGCCAAGCGCATGCTGTTCTGGGTCATCTCAAGGCCCGACACGGCCACCCCTCCCGCATTGGCAGCTTTGCCGGGACCATATAGAAAACCTTTATCCAGAAACAGATTAACGGCTTCGGGTGTACTGGGCATGTTGGCCCCTTCGCTGACAAGTGTGACGCCGCCATTGATCAGGCTGTAGGCATCATTTTCGTTGATCTCGTTTTGCGTCGCACAAGGAAACGCGCACTGGGCGTGATGTTCCCAGATCGGATTTTTCTCTTGGTCCGCTTTTACCGGCGTATACACAGCTTCCGGATATTTTCCGACATATTCTTCCACCCGCCCACGGCGTATGTTTTTGATTTGCATGATATGGTCGAGTTTTTCCCGGTCCACTCCCGCTTCATCGAATATATGACCGGAAGAGTCGGAAAAGGTCACCGGTTTGGCACCGAGTTCGATCAATTTTTCCATGGTATACTGGGCCACGTTTCCGGAACCGGAAACAAGGCAGGTTTTACCTTCCAATTTGCGATTGCGGCTGGCCAGCATTTCAGCTGCAAAGTAAACCGCCCCGTAGCCGGTGGCCTCGGGTCGAATCAGGCTGCCGCCCCAGGCGAGACCCTTGCCGGTGAGTACACCGGTAAACTCGTTGCGCAGCTTTTTATACATCCCGAACAGGTAACCCACCTCTCTTGCGCCCACGCCGATATCGCCGGCCGGGACATCCGTATTGGGGCCGATATGACGGAACAACTCGCCCATGAATGCCTGGCAGAACCGCATCACTTCCATGTCGGATTTTCCTTTGGGATCGAAATCCGACCCGCCTTTGCCGCCGCCCATGGGCAATGTGGTTAAAGCGTTTTTAAAAACCTGCTCGAATGCCAGGAATTTTAAGATGCTCAACGTAACCGAGGGATGGAATCGCAGCCCGCCCTTATATGGCCCGATGGCACTGTTCATCTCAATGCGAAATCCACGGTTGACATGGACATCGCCTTGGTCATCCACCCACGGCACCCGGAACATGATGACCCTTTCCGGCTCTATGATGCGCTCTATGATTTTGGTGCTGCGATATTCCGGATTACGATCCAGTACGGGCTGGATCGATTCCAGAACCTCTGAAACGGCCTGCTGAAATTCCTTTTCATGGGGATCTCTTTGCCCGACAACCTCGGCCATTGGATTCATTGCGGCATCCTTTCCAAATTAGTATGTTAAATATCAATCGTTTTGTCACAAACTATTGTCTCTTCGGTGGTATATTTTGAGGTAACCCTATGGTTAATTTTCTCAACACAACATGTATCATGGGCTATTTACTGCTCTGGGTGAAATAAATCAAGCTTTAGACAAAAATTGATTGTATATTTGATCAAATATCAGATCATATTGAAGACCTCATAGTGGAGTCTTCATAGGGTGTCAACATTTTTTGCAACCAGACAGGTATCATAGGAGTTAACCAATGGTGGACTAACGCGGAAAGGGGTCTACATTGTAAAGATTCATCATAGCACTGCATATGAATTATTTTCATTGTACTTATAAAATTTATGACTTTTACATCACCATCCCAG
>CAJIBC010000085.1_pt1 | contig 15477 bp, 13 predicted proteins | sample 9199231 | NCBI WGS metagenome assembly CAJIBC01 (sample SAMEA7708282, study PRJEB35096) | sediment metagenome | biome: marine neritic benthic zone biome [ENVO:01000025]; feature: sediment [ENVO:00002007]; material: shallow marine sediment [ENVO:03000034] sea grass bed [ENVO_01000059] ...
CCTCCCTCTAGCCTTGCCAAATTAAGTATCTTAAAGCCTATAGCAAAAGATACTTAATGTGGACTGCGTTATCGGTCGTCGCGGTATTGCAATACAGCTTCCTCCCTCTAGCCTTGCCAAATTAAGTATCTTAAAGCCTATAGCAAAAGATAATTAATTAAGTAGCTTAAAGCTTATAGTACCTGGCTTAAAAACAGCTTGGTGCGATCTTCTTCCGGGGCGGTGAAAAAATGCTCCGGGGTGCCCTCTTCAACGATTTTTCCTTCGTCCATGAACAGCACCCTGCTGGCGACTTCGCGGGCAAAGCCCATTTCATGGGTGACAACGCACATGGTCATGCCTTCACGGGCCAGTTGCTTCATGACGTCCAGAACCTCTCCCACCATTTCCGGGTCCAACGCAGAGGTGGGCTCGTCAAAGAGCATGATCTTGGGATCCATGGCCAAGGCGCGGGCGATGGCCACGCGCTGCTGCTGGCCGCCGGATAGGCGGGATGGATACTCGCCCTCTTTTTCGGCGATGCCCACCTTGGTCAGCAGGCCGCGGGCCTTGGCCAGCGCCTCCTCCCGACCGCGCTTGCGCACCACCTGTTGGGCCAGCGCCAGGTTATCGAGCACGGTTTTGTGGGGAAACAGGTTGAACTGCTGGAATACCATGCCCACTTCCGCGCGTACTTTGTTCAAGTCGGTTTTGCGATGGGCCAGATCGACCCCGTCTATGATCACGTGGCCGGCATCAAATTTTTCCAGCCCGTTGATACAGCGCAGGAAGGTGGATTTGCCCGATCCGGAGGGACCGATGACCACCACCACTTCGCCTTTGGCGACCTTGGTGCTGACACCGTCCACGGCCCGGACGGTAACGCCTCGTCCGGTAAAAAGTTTTACCACATCGATGGTTTCAATCACTGACCGCGAGCCTCCGTTCCATGTAGAATACCGCCTGCGACAGCAGGGAGGTGACAATCAAGTACATGGCCGCAACGGTCAGCCAGACCTCGAAGGTGGCAAAGGTGCTGGTGATGATCTCACGGCCGGACTTGGTTAAATCGGTAATGGCGATCACCGACACCAGTGAAGAGTCTTTGATGAGGCTGATGAACTGCCCGGCCAGCGGCGGCAAGATTTTTTTAAAGGCCTGGGGCAGGATGACATGATACATCGCCTGAAAGATGTTCATGCCCAGGGAGCGGGCGGCCTCCATCTGGCCGCGCGGGATGGCTTGGATGCCGGCCCTGACGATTTCCGCGACATAGGCACCGGCGAAGATGGCCAGCGCCCCCACGCCCGCCACGTTGCGATCCAGGTTGAACACCGTCCCGATGAAGAAGTAGGCGATAAAGATCTGTACCAGCAAGGGCGTACCGCGGATGAACTCCACATAGATCGCAGCCAGTCCCCGCAGGGTCAGGTTATTGGAGACACGGCTCAATCCGGTCAGCAGGCCGAGGATAAGGGCCAGCACACTGGAAATTGCAGAGAGCCACATGGTGGTCCACAGGCCCACCATCAGCGGCCCGAAACGCCAGTGGTGAACATAGCCGATGGTATCGCCTGAAAAGAGCTCTTCGCCTTCGGAGACATTTATGGTTCCGGTGTCGATTACTACCGTATCCGTTTCGTTAGTCTCGGACACGAGACGGACTTGGGTTTTTTTGCCTTTTTCTTCGATGGCCTCAACTTGTCCATCGAATGAAATCTTGATCGCATCCTCTCCCAGATAGAAAAAGTACTGCGGCACTCGATTCCAGCGCCAGGCGTAGTCGATCTCTTGCGCGGCCCCCCAGATGCCGGCGGCCAGACCGATGAGAATGGCCGCCAGCAGGAGCATCCATGGCCATTTGACCTGCGATGATGTTAAGCCACGAGCCATCTACTGAATCTCTTTCAGCCAGGCGTCGCTGATGAACCACTTCTTATAGATACGATCATAGGTTCCATCGTTTTTGGCCTGATTGAGAAAGTTGTTCAGCCAGTTGATGAAGTCGAAATCCCCTTTGCGTACCGCCCAAGCCAAGGGCTCGTATGTAAACGCCTCATCAAGGTGGACCAGTTTGCCTTGACCTTTCTGGCCGATGGCGACCACATTGTACGGCATATCATAGACCATGGCGTCGATTTTGCCGTTGACCACCTCCAAAACCCCTTCCTGTTCGGTTTCATAGGAGATGTACTTGGCCTTGGGAATCATGCGCTTGGTGGCCTGCTCGCCGGTGGTGCCCAGTTTTGAGCCCACCTTGTATTTGGGATTATTTAAATCTTTATAGGACTTGATCTCGCCGGCCAAATCCTTGCGCAACAAGATGCTTTGACCGATGACGATGTAGGGCTGGGCAAAGTTGATCTTCAAATTGCGTTCCTGGGTCAGGGTCATGCCCGACATGAGGATATCGAACTTTTTGGTGAGCAGGGCCGGGATGATGCCGTCCCAGGCAGTGGAGACCAGTTCCAGCTTGACGTCCATGGCCTTGGCCATGCGTTTGGCCATGTCGACATCGAAACCGATGATCTCGCCTTTTTTACTGGTCAGTTCAAAAGGCATGTAACCCGGTTCCATACCCACTCGCAAGATTCCGCGCTTTTGAATCTCATCCAGGGTGCCTGCCGATGCCAAGCTAGCAGTTATGCAAAACAGTGCGATGATTGCCATCCCTACCCAAACTGCCTTTTTCATAGAAGCCTCCTTTTTCTGCATAAAAAAAGGCCGGTGATCCGGCCTAACGGTTACCCAAACGGGTCAGATTTATCCTCCTCCAACCTTTCTGTCTCCATGTTCTTTCCACAGCTGTCTGGGATGATAGGGGCCGGCGAATTGTCCACCGATAGGGCAGCCATTGGCTGGGCTGTGGTCTTTGCGGTGCTCCATCCATGTTCGCTCATTTTTCCAGCGCTTCATCATTGACACGCCCTGCGGGAAATTGCATGGTACGGCCGTGCGGCCTGAATGCATCTATACCACAGGTCGAGGAGGATCACAAATGGCAGGAGAAAGTTCAGGGTAGAGCGGATTAAGGGACGATCAGAGAGCGCAATGGATAACATTTCAGCAAGGGTTTATGAGCCCCGTCGTCAATATGGGGCTGAATTCATATTGGTGACCGTAACGATCTTTTGGGGCGGCACCTTTCCCCTGGTCAAAGATGCCATTGAAGAGATTCCGGTGATGGCCTTTCTCTGGCTTCGCTTTGCGCTGGCCGCAGTGATTCTGCTGGTATGGGCCGGATGGGCACAGGTCCGGGGCCTGGGCAAGAACGGCTGGTTTCGCGGCGTGGGGTTGGGCGCTCTACTATTTGCCTCCTATGCATTTCAAACCTTTGGACTGGCCCTGACGTCATCGGCCAATGCCGCCTTTGTGACCGGGCTCAATGTGGTTTGGGTGCCGCTGCTGGCCGGTCCTGTGCTCTCCAAACCGGCTGCCGCGGGGTCCCGCATCGGCGTCGTATGTGCGCTGATCGGCCTGTTCATGCTCACCTACCAGGCGCCCTGGCGGCTTAACCCCGGGGATGCCCTGGTGTTGGTTTGTTCTCTTTTTGTGGCGTTTCATATTCTGGGGCTGGATGCCTGGACCCATGGGTATGACGGCCGTGCGCTGGCGTTCGTGCAGATCGGGACCATGGCGGTATTGTCGCTGGCAGGCAGTTTGCTGTTCGAGCCGGTGACCTGGCCACGGGTTTGGGCCCCCAAGGTCTATTGGGCCATTATCGTCTGCAGTCTCTTTGCCACCGTATATGCTTTTTGGGCCATGACCGTGTTTCAGAAGATGACCACCCCCACCCGGGCCGCCCTGATCTATACGTTGGAACCGGTGTTCGGGGCCATGATGGCGGTGCTTTACGCTGGTGAGCGGTTGACCGGCATCGCCTGGACCGGAGGGGTTCTGATTGTGCTGGGCATGATCGTGGCAGAGATATGGCCGCTGTTGGGGAATCGAAGCGCATAGCCCCTTGTCAAGGGTGCAGGGTTCATCAATCCAGGCCGGGAGGCGCCACGTCCGAAAAACTGCCAACATGCGCCTTAAACGGCCGTACCTAAATCTTATCTTAGCATTTGACACATCAACAAATCAGTTTTACCTATTGTGGTGTCCAACCATTCTATTGGTGGTGCGTTTTGCAGCTTGATATTGGGCAAGACTGCAAATGCCACACGCACCGCAGGCAAATAAGGAGGAGACAACATGACAAAGAAGAAAATAGTCGTCCTGTTTTTTTTGGTTGTGGTTTCTACGGCCCTGCTCAGTGCACCTACTGCTCTACTGGCGATTGATTTTCAGGTGCCGGGAACCAACACCCAGTTAAATGTCGGCGGTTATGTAAAGCTTGACATTATTTACAACGACGTTTCCGCAGGAGACAATAGCCAAGCCAACATCGAGTACACCCCCAGCGGGATTCCGCTGGACGGTACCACCAGCGGAGAGGAAGATCACCTTGTTTTCAACGGACGCGAGAGCCGTATTTGGGTGAAGACCTCTACCCCCACGGATTATGGCCCCATCAAAAGCCATCTGGAATTTGACTTCGATACCAATGACGGTAATCAAGTCGTCAGTAACTCTCACCATGGCCGTATCCGCCACGCCTATTTTACCTTGAACAACTGGCTTATGGGAAGAACCTGGTCCCTGTTCATGCATCTGGACTCCCTGCCGGAGATCAACGACTTCGGTGGGCCCACCGGCTCCATGTTTGTCCGCCAGGCCCAGCTCCGCTATACCATACCGCTGGACAACATCAGCACCCTGGCCATTGGTATTGAAAACCCGGAGACCTATGCGACTACTGCAACTCCCACTGTTACGGTCACGGACGATGGCCTTTTTCCGGATGTAATCGTACGTTACAACAGGAATCCCCCCTGGGGGAATCTGTCGGCCGCCGTGATGTTGCGCCAATTGGTGGTGGATGAAGGCGGCGCTGGTGTTGATGATTCCACCTTTACCTTCTCCGGCCAGGTGGGTGCCGTGGTTAAATTGGGGCCCAATGACAGTGTCAGGGGCGCTCTTCAGGCGGGTGACGGGTTGGGCCGCTACAGCAGCCTGGCCACCCATGTTGACGCCGTGATCACCGCCGGCGGCGATGTGAATGCCCTGCAGCAGATCGCCGGTTTCGCGGGCTATGAGCACATCTGGGGCGGTGCCAACAACTGGCGCTCCAACTTGGTTGTGGGCTACAGCAAGGCTGACGATCCCTCTGAAATTAACGCCTCCGGGCTGACGGAACAGACTCTGAGCGTTCATGCCAACGTATTCATGGATTGGGTTCCCGGAGCACGCCTGGGCATTGAATATATCCGTGGCGAACGGGAGGTTTACGACGGCCGGGATGGTACCCTGAACCGTATTCAGTTCTCCGCCAGGTATCTCTTCTAGGAAAAACATAATGTGTTAAATCATAATTGTTTCGGATTCTGCTCAGGTATGCCCCGCCATGGGGGGTGCCTGTGCAGCTCCGGGCCAAGGTACAACCGGGCCCTTCTCATTGGCATCGCGAGTTCATTTGTACCGATATGCTAATCTTAACCACGCCAAGGAAGACGGCTATGACGGAACGAATTATCGACCAGAGGAAGATGAAAGTGCATAACCGCCGAAGTGCTTTTCTTCTCTTTATTGCAGTCATGGCAGTTGTGGCTGGCTTTCTGTCGACGGGGTGCGCGGGGCAAAAGGCGACACCGGCAGGGAAACATCAAAGGCCGGTTGAAATGCTCTATGAGGTTAGCGATCAGGAAGCCTTGAATTTGGCCCAATGGGCCATCAATCAGGCGTTGCCGGACCAAAATGTGATGCGGTTGGAAAAACCGCGACTGGGTTTTTTGGTCCACGAAACGGTGCAGAAAGGCTATGGCAAATACGCCCGTTTCAGGGATGCTGTCTTTATCTATGAGATTGATCTTCTTCGCATGGCAGGCAGCACTTCCCAAGGTCAAAACATTGTCGGATATACCTTCTCCGTCAACGGCGACGGTGATCTGAAAACGGGCCCTGAAACGTTGGCAAGACTTGAACATCAACTACAAGAAACGTTTGAACAGACCGGCCGTGCCGTGGCGGTCTCTTCTTCCCGTCTGCAAAAGCAGGCCCCCCAAACCCCTGCCTTGATATCGCCGGGATCAACTGCTGTCTCTGAAACCCCTGTACCTCCCAAGTCGGAACCGTCTACGGTTGATAAAACGTCGGGTGAGATCCCTTCCGGAAAACCGGCCGTGAAAGAAGCACCCGCCGCAGTGGTGCCCATGGCAACGGTCAAAGAACAACCTGCCAAAGATGAAGATCTGTTTATGAAACTCAAAAAACTCAAGGAACTTCGTGATCAGAAGATTATTACCGAAGAGGAGTTCCAATCCAAAAAGAAGGAGCTCCTGGACCGGATTTAGGGTTCGCGCATTATCCTAATTAGGTCCGATGCGGTCATCATGGCCGGGCGTGGGCATCCGTGTTCAATGGTTTGGCTGCTTCCGGCAGGTTGGAGCGGATCAGAATACTCTTCTGCAAGGACTCCACCACACGGTCGATCTCTTCCACCCCTTCCCGGATCTCCTGGACCCCATCTCTGAAGGAGGTGGAGATTCTCGGCACATTATAGCTGCCGGCTTTGATATTTGTAACAATGGTCTTAAGGTCGGCGGTAGAACTCTGGATTTCGTCCAGAATGACCCGGGCTTGGTCCACGCGCTGGACCACCGATTGACCTGCGTCTCGATAGGTGGCCAGGTTCTCCTGGACGAGATCCATGGCCTTGGGGGCTTTGGCGGTGGTTTCATTGATGTTATCTAGAATCGCACCCATCCGATCGATATTCGACAGGATCTGCCTCAACAGATCTTCAGACTTGAGTACGGTCCCCAGAGGCCCTTTGCCGGCCCGCAGGTCCGCCACGATTTGTTCGACATGGTTGCTGGTGTTCTCAAGGTTTTTTAAAGCCATACGAAGGGGACCTTTGGGATCACTGAGATCCTGTGCCACTTCGGAGATGTCCTGGATTGATTTAACCACCATTTTGGCTGTTTTTTCCACCTCAAATTCGGTCATGATATCGGTGATGGACCGTTTTTCCTTAGAGGGAATCTCCCCTTGCTCAGGTATTAATGACGATTGGGGGGATCCTGGTATAATGGAGATATACTCGGATCCGATGAGGGTGGGGCTCTCCACCACTGCGATGGCATCCTGACGAATACGTGAGGCATACTTTTCCAGGATACTCAGTTTGACGCGGACCGAGTCTTTTTCCAGGGTAATGCTTTTGACCCGTCCGATATCCGCTTTGAATAACTTGACCGCTGCATTTTCTTGAAGGTTATAACTCTCTTTGAAGGTCGTATAAAATGTAATGTAGGTCTCAAACCAGTCTTTACCGCGGCCGATAATCACGATCGTTGCGATGAGCAGCATGCAGACACCGATGACAAATGTGCCCACCATCCGTTCTAATTTCGAAAATTCCATATCCATATTTCGTAAAGGTCCTCTTAAAGATAGCGATAAAACCCGGTCATTTTTGATCGATACCGGTTCGTTTCAGGTCTACGGTTGTCAAAGCCCCGTTAGTGATCAGGATTTTACGATTGGCAAAACGTCTGATAAATCGTCGGTCGAAAGAAAAAAATACCACCGGTTTTTTCTTGGCAATCCAATCGCTGAATATTTCAACCAGAACATCAAATTTATCATGTCCGATGAACTCTTCCGGTCTGTCAAGCAGCAAAACCTGAGGTTTTTTACCGATTTCGCGAACGACTATGGCCATTCGGGTCTCCATGCTGTTGAGATCGGCAGGTCGTTTATCCAATTTACTGCTGATGCCTAAAGTATCGCATATGGATTGTAAATTGTCATCCAAATCAATGTTTAAGTTGTTTTCAAAATAGTACCTTTGGAGGAGAAAGTTTTGGCGAACCGTAAGGTTGCTGATCAATGCCGCATCCGGTGCGATATAACCGATTTTGGGTTTGCACCGCAGCATCTCCTCGTAGGATTTGTGGTCGATCCGTGTCCCTTCGTAGCGATAGCTGCCTTGGACAGGCCGATTAAGCGTGGCAACGGCCCGTAGAAATACATTTGCATCATCCGGGTTTGGGGCTTCTATGGCGCATACGTTACCTTGGGACAAGGAAAAATAGAATCCATGGATTCCCTGTCCCGAACCACGGGGTGCCAGAATGTAGTCTGTCATCTCAATTATGGGTGCCATTCAACTGTCCCGACTGAATTACAAATAAAAAATGGTAGAGATAAAGGCGTTGATGACCAGGCAATAGAGAAAACATTCCACAGCCGATCGTGATGTCGCCACGGGTACCTCCGTAATTTGGCGCTTCATTTCAAAGCCTCGATACAAACAGGTGACTGTAATGGTGATACCGAACATCACCGCTTTGAAAAATCCAACCAAAATATCTGAAAAGGTAATGGCCTTGGCGGTTTGTTCCAGAAAATTGCTTGTGGGGGTATATTTCACAAGCCAGACCAGGGCATATCCGCCAAAAATAGAGACCAGGTCAAAAACAATAAACAATCCCAGAAGCGCTGACGTAATACCCACCAGGCGGGGCACACACACCACCCGAATGGGATCCAAGCCGCTCATCTCCATGGCATCCAACTCATGCAATACGCGCATATAGCTAATCTCAATGGTCACGGCGGTGGCCGATCGTAAGATGACCATCATGGCGGTTACGATGGGACCCACTTCGCGAACGACCAACAGGACAAATATTCGACCGATATCATACTGGCCGGATATTTTTGCAAACTGAAAAATAATAGCGCTGCCGATCAGCAGTGCAATGGGGATGATGACTGGAAGCGCCTGTACGGCGGTAAAGTACAATTGTTGAACAACAACGCGGGTGATCAAAGTACGCCCTGATTTTGGGCGAGACAATGCCAAGGATAGTATGCGATAGGCAAAGGCGAATAGATCCAGGAGATGATTAATGGAGCTGATCGCCTTACGCCCGATGTAACCGGTCACCCGTTCCATGTGTGTGGATCAGCTCCTTCCTCTGCCCTTATCCGGTGGACTGGTTGACTTCCTTTGAGTCTTACAATATATTGAAGCCTGCGGTCAACCGATTATGATAACTACCTAAGATCAATCAATGAAACTACGCTTGCTGCTCATTTTGTGTTGCCTTTGTTTTTGGTTCGGCCCATGGGCTGGTTATGCAAATTTGAATGCAGAGCTCATCGAACAATACCCTTTGGGTCAAATTAATTGGACCCGTGGTGTTGTCACAGCCCGACTCGCCTATGATACAAGCCCAAATAAGGGGGATACAAACCCAAATAACGGGCAGATCTCCGAACAAACCATTGAGCAAGCCGTTCAGAACATGGTCAATACCCTCATGCAATTGCGCGTGGATGATCAAAGATGTGCCGCCCATATTTTTGAGGGCAACCGGATCTCCAGGGCCAAAGTCGAGGCCATGGCCCGTTCCTCTAAAGTCGTGCATCGCCGGAAAATACCAGCCGGTGGGGAGGAGGTCTCAGTCCAAATGAAGCTCCACGGCGGCTTCACCCAACTTATGCTGCCGGCTGAAATTCGTCAAGTTCAGCCCATCAAAGCATTGAACGGTGCTATTCATCGTCGTAATTCCCAAGAAGTGCCCAAGAAATCAACGCATGCCTATACCGGGTTGATTGTAGATGCGCGCGGCACAGGGGCAAAACCGTCCATGGTGCCGACTTTGGTCGATGAAAAAGGAGATGAGGTTTTTGGTACGGCCTATGTCAGTCGAGAATTCGCTGTCCAACACGGCCTGTGCCAATATATTCGTTTGATGCCGGGCAAATGGTCTGCATTTGACCGAGTGGCGCCAAACCCGCTGCAAGTTAAAGGGCTGCGAACGGCTAACCCGAATAGTTGTAAGATTGTTATCAGCAACGCGGATGCTTCTAAACTACTGGGAACATCCACACATTTGGAGTTTCTGAAACAATGCCGAGTTGTTATCGTCCTTGATTAGTTTTTTGAGGTGCTGTGATGTTTGAAAAAAAATGGTTTGCCCCCCTGTTAATAGGATTACTTTTTATCAGTTGTGGTCCTGATACCATTTTTGTACGGCCTGGGTTGGATACACCCTCCCAGCACGTCGCCAATGGCCATCAATTGTTGGAACAGGGAAAATTGGATGCCGCCTGCCGTGAATTTGATCGCGCCAAGGAACTCGACCCTAATTACATCAGAGCCTATGTGGGGCTTGGAGTGGCATTGGGGAAAAAAGGGGATATCGAAGCCGGTATGCAATCCATGGCGGAGGCAAAAAAAATGGCCGGTAGCACACAGGATTTTGAAATGATCCGGCAAGGCTACGAACAGCTTGCCGCGATAAAGCGTTTAAGATAGGCTCTATCGCAGCAAAAGCCTTTCCCCAAGGGGGGTATTAAAGATGGCATAAAATAGATCCCATCGTATTATGCCATCTTTCTTACGCAACTATGGGATTAATAGCGGTAATTTTCCGGTTTATAGGGACCCTCCACCGAAATATCCAGATAGTCGGCCTGTTTTTGTGTCAATTGGGTCAATTTTACACCCAAACGCCCGAGATGCAACCGGGCCACCTCTTCATCCAGTTTTTTCGGTAACGTATATACCTTTTTTTCATGCGGCTCGGTGGCTAACGCAATCTGGGCCAGCGATTGATTGGTAAAGCTGTTGCTCATAACAAAACTAGGGTGACCGGTGGCGCAGCCCAGATTAACCAGGCGGCCTTCTGCCAGCACTACGATGGAGCGCCCTGAGGCCAATTTCCATTTATCCACCTGGGGTTTAATGTTTTCTTTGGTACAGTCCGGGCTTTTTTCCAAATAACTCATCTCGATTTCGCTGTCGAAGTGACCGATATTACATATAATAGCTTCATCTTTCATTTTTTCCATGTGGGCTCCGGTGATCACATCGCAATTACCGGTGGCCGTGATGAACATGTCGCCCATGCTTAAGGCATCGTCCATGGTGGTGACTTCATAACCTTCCATGGCAGCCTGCAGCGCACAGATCGGGTCAATTTCAGTGACCAATACCCGGGCACCGTAACCCCGCATGGAGTGAGCACACCCCTTGCCGACATCGCCAAAGCCGCAAACCACCACTACTTTTCCGGCCATCATCACATCTGTGGCGCGCTTAATTCCGTCGGCCAGGGATTCGCGGCAGCCGTACAAGTTGTCGAATTTTGACTTGGTAACCGAGTCGTTGACATTAAACGCGGGAAATAGAAGCTCACCGCTGTTTTGAAGTTGATAGAGCCGGTGAACGCCGGTGGTGGTCTCTTCGGATACGCCTTTAACCTTAGGGGCAATGCGTGTCCAGAACTGGGGATCACGGTTATAGATGACGCTCAGGCGCTCCATTAAACACTGCATGTCTTCGCTATCATAATCCTTGTCCAGCAGGGAAGGATCTTTTTCCACAGCCACACCCATATGGATAAACATGGTGGCATCCCCGCCGTCGTCCACAATCAGATCCGGGCCGCTGCCGTCCGGCCAGATCAAGGCTTGTTCGGTGCACCACCAGTATTCTGCAAGGGTCTCACCCTTCCAGGCAAATACAGCGGCTGAACCCTTATCGGCGATGGCTGCTGCGGCATGGTCCTGGGTGCTGAAAATGTTGCACGATGCCCAGCGGATATCCGCACCCAAAACTTTCAAGGTGTCGATCAGCATGGCGGTTTGGATGGTCATATGCAGACTGCCCATTACCTTCAGGCCCTCTAAGGGCCGCTGGGGGCCGTATTTTTCGCGAACGGCCATCAAGCCCGGCATCTCTTTTTCCGATAAGGCCATTTCCTTGTGACCCAGTTCGGCCTCGGACATATCCGCCACTTTAAAGGGCAGTTTGGGATCCATTTCGATGAACCCCTTGGGGGATTTAAGTTTAGGTGCGACCGTCATGTAAAAACCTCCTGTTCATCCAGAGCACTTCTCTGGACGGTAAATTAATTATCTTAAAGCCTATAACACATAAATGCGTGTTGTCATTATTATGGAACCTATTGTCCGGCCTTTTCCCTTATGGTCTCCGCCATATCGGTTTTTTCCCAGGTAAAGTCCGGGTCATTTCGTCCAAAATGTCCGTATGCCGCCGTTTTACGATAGATGGGGCGTAGCAGGTCGAGCTGCTCGATGATGGCCGCTGGGCGCAGATCAAACACCTCGCTCACGATCTTGCGGGCACGTCTCTCCGGAATCGTCCCGGTGCCCATGAAGTCCACCATAATAGAGACCGGCTGGGCGACACCAATGGCATAGGCGACTTGGACTTCGCACTTTTTGGCCAGACCCGCGGCCACCAGGTTTTTGGCCACATAACGTCCCATATAGGACGCGCTGCGGTCTACTTTGGATGGATCCTTGCCGGAAAAGCAACCGCCGCCATGGCTACCCTGCCCACCATAAGTGTCCACGATGATTTTGCGTCCGGTCAGGCCGCAGTCCCCCATAGGGCCCCCCACCACAAAACGACCGGTGGGATTGATATAAAAGCGGGTATCGCCATCGATCATGTCGGCAGGAACCACCTTTTTAATAACTTCTTCAATAACGGCATCACGCAGATCTTCATGGGTGACGTCAGGTTTATGCTGGGTTGAAACCACCACAGCGTCGACACGCAGCGGGGTTCCGTTTTCATATTCGATGGTCACCTGTGATTTGCCGTCAGGCCTTAAAAAATCCAGAGCGCCGTTTTTGCGCACTTTGGCCAACCGTTTTGTCAGATTGTGGGCATACATGATGGGCATTGGCATCAGTTCCGCAGTTTCATCGGTGGCGTAACCGAACATCAACCCCTGGTCGCCGGCGCCCTGGTCTTTAAACAAGCCCTCGCCCACATTGACGCCTTGGGCAATGTCAGGTGATTGGCGGTCGATACTGGTGATCACCGAACAGGTGCGCCAATCAAATCCCATTTGTGAGGAGCTGTAACCAATATCGGCAATGGTTGCGCGAACAATTTCGGGCATGTCCACATAACAGCTTGTGGTGATCTCTCCGGCAATAAAGGCCATTCCGGTTGTCACCAGCGTTTCACATGCAACACGGCAGTTTTGATCCTGCTCCATGATGGCATCGAGCACTGAATCGGAAATGGCGTCCGCCACCTTGTCAGGATGTCCTTCCGTCACTGATTCCGAGGTAAACAGAAATCGCTCTTTTCCCATTGTTTTTTCTCCTTGGCAGACGAATTGATCCCGTAATGATTGGCTAAAAATAGGGTCAATGGATTATTTTATGGGTTATTTTAATGTCCAAATTAATCTGAACGTTTCATTCGGTACCGATTTTCGAGGTGCCACCCTAACGTAACACGGCATGAAAAGTCAATAGCGTGATATCACCGCTAAACTTCAGACCCTTATAGCGTTTAGCTTCCAAAAACAAGTAATAATACAAGGTTTTAGGTAATTTGTAGACGGGTCTTCCATTATTAAATCCCTTTGCACGCGTGCCGGGAGGCGTCAGCCCTGCGGACCTAGTGAACAGTGAACGGTGACGTGAGAACAGGAAGATCGTTGTTAGATCTGTTTGCGTTGATATTTGGAATGTTAATAGGAAGGGTGTTAATGCTAAATTATGGATTTTAAGTCGAAAATTTGGGGGTTGAAAATGCCTGAGGGTTCCAGAGTCAAGGCGCCCAAGGGTGAAGCCGTAGCAACGCTACTGCGAACCCTTGGCAACGCAGGATCTGGGATCCTCAGGCGACTGCGTGAACAGTGAACGGTGACGTGTGCACAGGAAGATCGTTATTAGATCCGTTTGCGGTGATATTTGGAATGTTAATAGGAAGGGCGTTAATGCTAAATTATGGATTTTAAGTAGAAAATTTGGGGGTTGAAAATGCCTGAGGGTTCCAGAGCCAAGGCGCCCAAGGGTGAAGCCGTATTGTTAATACTGCGAACCCTTGGCAACGCGGGATCTGAAGTCCTCCGACGATTTGCACCAGGAGGGGTGATTTTGACGCATGGCGCATAATACGCTATGGTTTCCCGACACAAAGCAGGCGGCATGCTAGATATTGCCTTGCCGGGACGGGAATCCTCATGAAAGTAGGCCAAAAAATAATTCAGCATCCTACGGTTCGCCAAATATTATGGCCGATTTTTCTTGGACTGTTCACAGCTCAACTCATCGCCACCCTCTTTGTCTATATTTCGAATCGACAAATTTACGCCATAGCTGAAGCAATAGAAAAAGCAGGGTATCTGCCAATACCTGCGGGAGCGGCGATGGCATCGTTGAATGGCATCGGATCGTCTCTCTGGGGAGGCCTTTTTTTCACTTTGAGCATCGGCACCGGATTGACGCTGGTCACTTGGACCGCCTGCCGTATGTGGGATTTGCTGTTCAAACGTCGCCCAGAGGTGTGGGTATGCTATGGCGTGATTTGGGCGGGGCTCCTGGTGTGGATCAATCACAAAGGTTTGTTGCTGTTTCCTACCCTGTTTTGTTTAGGCGTGCCGGCCGTTAGCGGTTGGATCACCATCCGGGCAATAGGCCGGTTCGGTTCCCCGAACCCCAAATGGTGGTTCCTTCCGTTGGTAACACTGGTGCTGCTGACGGTATTATGGACCACCCAGTTGAACAACCATATTTTTACCACCATCCGCGATCACATCCTGCTCTCAAACCCCATAGGACGCAGCGTGAATGATTTTTACTACCGCTATACCCTGTATGCTGCGGAGGCTTTTAAATCATTTGAACAGAAGACCTTGCGTATCAGCAACATTGAAGGAAGTATACAGGAAGACCGTAAGCGGCAAATAGAAATGCTTTTGGCGCAGCGCGATGTTTTGGTGATTCCAGCAGTTCGCAAGCCTGATCTCGTATTGACTTTTTCCAATGAAAGCTTGCGGTTGACATCACACAATGGTCGAAGTATCGATACCGACCTAAAGAGCTTCTTGTCCGACCCCAATGAGTGGCTGCGAAAATTCTCCCAAATTTCTGATCAGCTTGGATCTTTTCGCAGGATAACGCTTATTGGGCTGTTGATAGGTTTTCCCATCCTGCTGTTCATTGTTATTTATGGTGTTTTCAACCTATCCTTAAGCCTGTGGATGGAAGAAGACAAGGGGATTTTGCTCTCATCCGCCATATGCTTGATTATCGGATTTTTGCTTTTTCTGCCCATGTTAAAGGCTAGCCCCGCGCACATCACACAAGAAGGATTGGGCCAGGCCCTGGCATCCAATCAATGGCCCCATCGCGTGGCCGCTTTAAGATACAGTGAAAAAGACAATATCGATATTGCCCGCTACCCATCTTATTCCAAATTGCTTGACAGCCCTTTGGTGGTGGAACGCTACTGGCTTGCAAGGGCTTTGGCCAAAAGTCGAACGGCCTCGACATATTCCCACTTGATGACGTTATTGGAGGATGACCACCCTAATGTCATATGCCAGGCATTTTATGCTCTGGGAGAAAGGGGGCGACGCAGCGCCGACCAGCCCATTCTAAGAA
>CAJIBC010000743.1_pt1 | contig 15472 bp, 12 predicted proteins | sample 9199231 | NCBI WGS metagenome assembly CAJIBC01 (sample SAMEA7708282, study PRJEB35096) | sediment metagenome | biome: marine neritic benthic zone biome [ENVO:01000025]; feature: sediment [ENVO:00002007]; material: shallow marine sediment [ENVO:03000034] sea grass bed [ENVO_01000059] ...
GTATAATATTGGGTCTGATTGCGTACCCAACCCCTGCCAGAACCACGGCAACCGATACGATAGCAACTGCTTCCTTAAAAATGGCTACCCATTTCACCATGTTCATCTTATGCACCAGCAATTGGAGTTTAGCAGGACCGTTTATGCGATGAATGCACCTTTACATTAACATATATTTTCATGAATTCAAATTCCCACCGGCATTAGGGCAGTGGGAAAAAACAAATTGCACAAATTATTTTCTTCCACGCCCCTTACCGATGCTACTGAAAATCCATCGGACCGCATCGTTTTCCAAGCAAAATTGATATCATAGCATTGTCGGCGCGCAAACGAACCCTCGCATTTTCTCCGACTTTATGATAAGAGAAACAGTTAACTGTCCAATTGTAAGGCCATGGGAACCACACGTAAACCAACAATTCCGGGAGCGCATTTCGACTCAGTAGCCATACCCATAAAGGAGCGTAGAATGACGATTGAGGAAAAAAGGAAATACCCGCGGCTGAACCTAAGGATTGAAGAAGGCTATTTTGGCAATTTCAAACTGGCTAACGATGATACCATGGTGGCCCCCATCGTGAACATCAGTGCTGGCGGCCTAAACATGATCGCACCTGAAAGCGCCAAAGAGAACATCCAAGAGGGGGACCAACTGTTGTTGGCCAACATTGCGGGAGGCGCCAGTATTACCTTTATAAGTGATGTAAAATTGGAAGTGCGTTGGGTTAAACCATTGGATACCCCCGGCTATGTCTCTGTGGGCTGCAAGCTACAAGACCTGCCCGATGAATTGCGCACGCAATTGATACGGTTTGTCGATACGGAGAGGATGACAAGAGGCCAATACGACTAACCCCCGCGAGGGCGGGAGGGCCCCATATCCTGCGTTGCCAAGGACTCGCAGTAGTCTACTACGGCTTCGCCCTTGGTCGCCTTGGCTATGGGGCCCTCCCGCCCTCGCGGTTTTACCTGCCCAGTCCCATATCCTACGTTGCCAACGACTCGCAGTAGTTAGTTTACCTAGTGTCCATCCAGAAATGGTAGATTGTGGTTCAGACCAAGGCCGCAGTGTTTTGGCAACCGCAGGCGTAGCAGCGCTACGTCGAGGATTGCCCAAACGCGAGAACGCCGGTCTGGGCCGCAAGATGCCATTTGTGGATGGGCACTACCTAAGTTTGACGGCCTCCAGGTACTGCCGCACCCGTATAATTGTATTGGCAAACAGCTTGGTGCCGGTCATGGATGCGAAGATGTCATCTTCTTTACCGCAATTTTTGGCAAAGGCGGGGCCAATCATCACTGCTGGATCAGTGGCGTCAGGTTCAGCGGCCATGGCCTGGACGTATTGATCCAGACGTTCTTTCAAAATTTCGAAATAGTCGATCTTCTGGCCGATTAACAGGCCAGTGGTCTCAGACAACTGTTTTGAATAATCATTGATCGCGCGCCAAAAAAGCGCCATCATTGAGGTCTTTCTTTCAGGCGTCCCTTCCAGATAATATGAGATGCCCCACCCCACTCCGACTATTTTAAGAAGTTGAAGCTCATACTCGACACTGTTTGGTTTGACTTCAGCTTCCAGGGGCAATTGCGCCATGAGCCATTTGATATCATCTCGCTCGATGGCATAATTAAACAGGTCTTCAACGCCTTGCTCAATGGGGGTCTTCTTCTCGCTTGTATCGTTCATGGGCAGTCTTTTAATTGGTTTGATCATCGTATGGGCAGCACACGATCAATTACCAATTGTACAGTTCCAAGTAAACCCTATAGTTGCATAAAAAAGATGGTAAAAATGATGAAAACATTATCGGCTTCGAACAAGCAAATTGTCAATGGTATGGTCAGGATCAAAGCATTCCTTCTTTTAAGCCAAGTCTACCCATTGATCTTTATGATCCCAGGCATTATATATGGATCGGCATAGGCTTTAAGATAATGTTTTTGGCAAGGATAGAGGGAGGAAGCCATGATCAAACAAATGATGCGTTGCGTGATGATATTGTTGATAGTCTTGCTGAGTACCAGTTGTGGCTACAACACACTGCAAGTGATGGAAGAATCTGTGTTCAAAGCATGGGGAGATATTGAGTCCAATCTCCAAAGAAGAGCAGATCTGATTCCCAACCTGGTCGCCACCGTCAAGGGATATGCCGCCCATGAAAAGGAGACTCTGGAGGCGGTCATCGAAGCCCGTTCCAAAGCGACCAGCGTCCAATTGTCATCCAAAGACCTCAGCAGCCCCCAAGCCATGCAACAAATGCTACAGGCCCAAGGAGGGCTCTCCTCTGCACTGGCCCGCCTTATGGTGGTGGTGGAACGCTATCCCGATCTGAAGGCCAATCAAAATTTTATGGATTTGCAAAACCAATTGGAAGGAACGGAAAATCGTATCAACGTGGCGCGTCAGCGCTACAATCAATCCGTCGAAAAATTCAATGGCGCGATCCGCAAATTTCCTAACAGTCTGACCAACAGCCTATTGCTGCACCTGGAGCGCAAAGAGTATTTCAAGGCAGAAAGCGGTGCTCAACAAGCGCCCAAAATCAAATTTTGATGATGAGTAGCACCAACCCTCTCACAGGATAGATACCCGGCATGAACATTTTCAACTATCGACGGTTGCGTTGGGTCTTTGCCGTTGCGATTACCCTGTTGGTCAATGTCCAACTGGCGCCGGCTTTGGATATACCGCCCCTCAAGGGGCGGGTGAACGACCTGGCCAATTTGATCCATCCATCCATGTCGCACCAGCTCGAATCCACGCTATCCCAATTGGAGCAGACCGATTCCACTCAAATCGTCGTACTGACCATTCCTTCATTGGAAGGGCAAAGCCTGGAAGAGTTCTCTCTGGCAGTGGTGGAACGTTGGCAAATCGGCCAAAAAGAGGTGGACAACGGCGTTCTGCTGCTGGTGGCCAAACAGGAGCGTAAAATTCGAATTGAAGTGGGATACGGCTTGGAGGGCAAGCTTACGGACCTGGTGGCAGGCCGCATTATCCGAAATATCATGGTGCCCCAATTTAAGATGGGCCGTTTTGACCAAGGCACTATCGACGGTGTTTCAGCCATCGTGGGCGTGGTGCGCGGTGAATTCACGGCACCCACGTCTGGTCGAAGGCCAAAGGGTCGCCAAGGAAGCTCTCCCGGCCTAATTGGAATTATTGCTTTTCTGATCTTAATCAACATGTTAGGTCGTACAAACCGCTATATCGGGGCTGCAGCCGGCGGCGTCTTGGCTCCCATTGCAGGTTCCCTCCTGGTAGGGACCGGTCTCATGGCGACATTAATGCTCATTCCTGTGGGCATCGCAGCCGGATTTTTAATGGGATTACTGGGAGGCCCCCTCTCGTTTGGCCATATGGCCGATCATCGCAGTGGAAGAGGCCATGGAGGCGGCGGATTTGGTGGTTTTGGGGGAGGCGGATTTGGCGGTTTCGGTGGGGGTGGCTTTGGTGGTGGCGGTGGCGGTTTTGGCGGTGGTGGTGCCTCCGGTGGATGGTAATCGTTGGACCTCGAACTCCCAACCTTGAACTCTGAACTCTGAATCTTGCCTTGGCAAGATTCAGCAAGGAAGTACAAGATGAAAGACTTGGCCAAAAAGTTCTTAACCCGACAGGAGCGGGAACAGGTGGATGCGGCCGTGACATCTGCGGAGGCAAAAACGTCAGGAGAAATTGTCTGCATGATCCAATCGGCCAGCTATCACTACCCCATGGCCGCTGTATTGGCGGCAACCGCAATATCCCTGCCGCTGGCTTTGATATTGACATCGTTCGTTGGGGGATGGCTCTGGTTGGGAACTCAAAATATGTGGCTCTTTCTCAGCCTCTTTACCGTTTTATTCATTGCTTTTTTCATGCTTGCACAAAATAGTGCGGAACTCAAACGGCGCTTTATCTCTCAACGGGAAATAGAAGAAGAGGTTGAAGAAGCCGCTGTGACTGGCTTTTTCCGCCATGGCCTATACCGTACCCGGGACGCCACCGGCGTGCTAATCTTTATTTCGGTCTTCGAACACAAGGTGTGGGTACTGGCCGACCATGGCATTAATGCAAAAATAGAACAAGGCACATGGAAAGATATTGTTCGAACCATTACCCATGGCATCAGAAACGGTCAACCTGCCGATGCCATTTGTACGGCAGTTCAAAGAGTTGGAACAATCCTTGAGTCACATTTTCCCATCAAGCCCGATGACACCAACGAATTAAACAATGTTCTCGTGTCCGATGATTAGATATTATTTCGCCATCTTTGCTATGCAGCATTAGGGGGTATTGGCTTGCCCCCCCCCATGGCAACCGAAATATTCTGGTTATCATGACGATCCTGATGATCATCATTGCTGGCATCGTCGTCGCCAATGCAGTGTACCCGAACATCCTGTTCGTCCTCAAAATCATGTTCCAAAAATGACAGGGGACCAGATTCCAGCTCTTCTGCCTTGGATTCCGGCTCCTCTTCCACGAGTTCCTCTGAGAAAGACCTTTCCGGCCCTTCCAGCCAAATTTCATCAGGGGCTTGGGGTACGTTGAATTGATAAGGCGCAGAAACGGTAACGATATCCGACTCGTTACCCAGCTCATCCACTGCAGTGATACCAAACTCTATGGGGCCGCTTTCAGGCGAAAAGGCTTCCACATCATCCGGCAGGACAACTTCAGTCGTATTGCCCAGTTTTTCACTCGGACTATCATAGGTCACTTGCCCCCCTTCTGACCAATACAGTTTATACCCAACAACCTGGGGCGATTGTGAAGCTGTCCACCGCAATGTGCGTTTTTTTATCTTTGCCACCTTCCACCTCCTTGGAGCTACTGATTCATAGCGTTTGAGAATCGTGATAAGTCATATTATCAGGCTCTTCCTGGTAAAGTGATGAAATTGGGCGGATATCGGCGGCATCACCGATCTCCGGCTTTTCCAACCCTTTGGTTATTTCACCACAGAGCTGCTCAACTTCCTGCGCCGCTTTGCTGCCGGGGGCAAACTGCATTACCGACACACCATACTTCATCGCGTCAACATATGCCACCCTTTGGCACAATTCAGTTTCAAATATACCGGTTTCAAACACTTTAAGGGCTTGACGAATTTCACCACCGGTACGCGTGCCGGGGACCTTACGGTTAATCAGAAACTTCGCCTCCAGATCCGGATGATGCTGCTGAACCTCTCGGATCATCTTTAGCGTCTCCGTACATGCCCAAAGATCCAGTGAACTGGGGCTGACCGGAATAATGGCAATATCGGAAGCCATCAGAATTTTCCAGGTAATGCCGTCTATTGTGGGTGGTGCATCAATGATGACAAAATCATAGGCCGATGACAATGTCTCAACATCAGCAGGTATCATAAGGGTGGGTTGATGTATGACGTCAAATGCCTGATTGCCTTCCACTGAATGCCACTTTACGCAACTGCCCTGGGGATCCAAATCCAAGAGGACCAGACGGTGGCTCCTTCTTGCCAGGCTGGACCCAACGTTAATGGCCGAGGTTGTTTTCCCAACCCCACCCTTCTGATTGACAAAACTGATGATCATCTTTGTTTATCCTCCGGCACTAAGGTTAAATAAAGAATGCCGTCCAACGCGGTAAGCCTTATAAGCTTTGCGCAGACTGTATATTGGAAGGGTATCCGACAAAAATGTAACCCGCCATATTATCGGGATTCCGTTACCCATACACATACGACCCGATATATGCTGTCGGGTTGTAACGTTGGGGCAGTCATTGCCAGTGGAATCAGCGGGTCATCTCTGTTTGGATCGATTAATATCGTTTGTCGGTATTTACATAGGTACACACCACGACGCCAAATGTCAATACGATGATTGATGCAACCACACCGGGGACAAGCATGCACCCTGGTCAGCAACCTTGAAAACAACACCTGGCTCTGTTAGATTAATAATACCTGAACCTTGCGTGGAAGCTCGGTCGCCACCCATACACTGTCACGAAGGGAGGCCAGGATGTTTAAGTCCAAAGCTTTGGAGGTCAATCTCGCCCACACCCAAGTCGATGTGGTCATCGACCCGCGGTATGAATGTTTGCGGGAGGTCATGTCCGGCTACTACGGACTGCTGGAGAGACTCAATGGTTTTCTTGAAGAAGTCTCCCATCCTTATAAAAACTGGCAATTCATAGTCGATCATGCCCGCGGATTTGCACTGGACTATTTTCATTTATTAAAACCCCACCCCTCGGGACCCGAAGCTGTTGAACGACTGATCGGCCTTTTTTGTGAGGCCCTGGAAGCCGATACAAACCAAAGCGTTCAGGTGGACGCCACCGACAATCTGATCCTCTATCTGCAGACCATTATTAAGAAGTCGGAAGATACCGCAGACCGTTTCTATCCCATTGTTGCAGATACGTTTCAATTCATCAGCAAACTGCCGGATGAAAGATTTGAGCGCTTTGTACGCAGCTTCTTCGGTCTCAAACGATTGGCACACAGTTTATATGACCATGAAAGTCCGCAGGTCGATTATCAATCCGTCAACCGCCTTCTGGCCCGCTGTTTCAGGGTTACGTATGATTACTGGCTGGAAGAGACAGACCCTATGATACGGTTTCTGAAAGAAGCGGAAGTTTCCGCGCCCACACCGGACTTGGAAGCCCTTTTCTCACCCATTAGCCATCAAACCCTCGCATCGCAAAATTCAAAATTAAGGCGAATATATGAAAACAGCCGATGGGGGACAAGGCAAATGCTGCAGGAATTACTTGAACTGACCAGCCACCACCACATCACCAAAGCTTATCGCCGGATACCGGACCAGCTTCATAACGCCGGCGGCCAAAACGATTTGGGTAATCAATGGAAAGTGATTTTCCTTTTTCAATCCATGAATATCCCGGGTCTGGCCGTCAACCACGAAGACATCCTGCGGGATATAAATCGAACCCTGAACTGGCTCATCGCTAACCAGAAGCCGCGTTACGTTCACAACCTCATCCAGAAGACCTTCTCGATCCTCAAGGTCAATGCGACCCGGTTCCCATCAACATCTGTTACCTGCGTTGATAACATGGGGCGGGAGATCTTTCAGACCGGCAACCGTGAATTGATCGACTATTTCATTGACGCGGTGATTGACCTTGGCTTCCAGCCGCCCATGATCAGGGGGGTCGGCAATGATTGGCAAATTCAATCCAATGGGGCCCATATTCAAAACATCCGTACCTGGATGAATTTGATTCAATTGCAGCCCGGCAAATCCATGCGCTTGTTCTCCAACCTCATCATTCACTTGGCCGTCAGCGGTGTATTCATAAAAGACACCGACCTGTTCGGGAGGGATATCACCCGTTTTTTCAATAGCGGTATTGCTGAAGTCTATAACCTTTGCAAACAATTGGCACGACTCTTTCCAGTCTATTTCAACGATATCGGTGCAGAAGGCGATCTTCGGGACATCTCCACGCGTATCGATGAAATCTGCCACCGCCGTGATCCGCTGATCCACTTCTTGCGCAAACAGAGTCATGTGGAGAGCAGCAACCGTATTATTGGTTTCATGGATGCCATCTTGCATTTCTGGAAGACCAAAGACAAGGATCCTTTGGCCCCCTACATCCCCCCCAATATCTTCATGGAGATCGATACCCAGGGCGATTATATCGACGGGCTTCATAAGATTATCAATGCATTGTCGGAATCCGGCGTGGGTACACCGGCGGCGCTTCTATCCCTGCCCACCGATGAACTTGAGGAAAGCGTCAATACCATGGCTGACGTCTCAGAAGCGGACCGTAAGCGCGCGGTGCTCTTTGCTGAACTGTATAAGCAGCTCAACAACAAGTACAATTTGAGCTTTATCAACATCGGCCAATACGTGAACCAGTTGCCGCCCGAAGCCTTCCCCAAAATCAAGCAACTCAAAATGGCTTTGGACGAAGCGGATGTGAAAAAAAAAGTATTTAAACTGCTGGCATATTTGGAATTGTTAAAATCAGTGATATTGTCGCCACAAACCTTCGAAATAACCGAAAACATATACAAAAAAAGACACTTCACGGTGGACATTCCATCCATGTACGGTAGCTACCGCGAGAAGAAATTTGACGCCATGGGCCTCACCCTTCGGCTGGAAGTCCTGGTGAATATTCTGCTGGAAGAATCCATCAATGACATCGACCTGAGCCTGATTACCAAAGCCACCTGCTACGCCATATACGACCGATTGATGTTGTTGGACAAGGCCTTGAAAGTCGACGGCATCAACTCAGCGGAGTTAGAGCAGTATCTGGACCTGCTGGCTCAATCCATGGAGATTCGGGGGATCAGCTTTACCCAATATCTAGACATATTTAAAGGTTTGGCCCAAGCTGTCAAAAACATCATCAACGATTACTTCAACAACATTCACGGAGAGTACCTCACCCAAAATTTACAGCATGTGCCCCAGCACCATATTTTAGAAAAATATCATCCCACCAACGGCTCTTCCGATCCCGACAAATTGCACCACCGCGTATCGGAAATTTTTCTGCGAGATCGCCTGGCGATGTCTTTGGGACTGCAGCAGTTGGACCTGTTTCTAACCCGTATCATGAACACCCTATACCATCAGTCCAGCAAACTCCCCGTAGAGAACCTTCGGAGGCTTCTCAATTATGATCCACAAAAAACCATCAGTTTGATCTCAGATCCCGAGATCCTTACTACCGGCATTATCTACCTGGGCAATAAAGGCATGAACATGATACGACTTCATAACTTCGGGTTCCCGACGCCCCCAGGATTCATCATCACTACGGAAGTTTTTCGATACCGGGACGTCATGGAATCCTTCAAGCCGGCCCAAGAAAATTTCAGAGAACGTCTGGTCCAACACATCCATCAAATAGAAAAAACCACCGGTAAAAGATTCGGATCGCCACAAAACCCATTATTGTTTTCAGTTCGCAGCGGTTCATCTATTTCACAACCCGGTATGATGGAAACCTTTCTAAATGTGGGCATCAATGAGAAAATTGCCCAAGGACTGGCCACATACAGCGAAAATGAGTGGTTCGCCTGGGACAGCTATCGTCGCTTTTTGCAATGTTACGGCATGGCGTTAGGCTTGCAACGCAATGACTTTGACGCCATCATTGCCAGTTATAAAAATAAAATGGGCATTCCTCTAAAGCGGGATTTCTCGGGAAAACAGATGAAACGCGTGGCCAGAGCTTACAAGCAACGAATTGAAGACGAAGGATATCATATTCCCGAAGATCCCATGGCCCAACTCCACGCCACCATACAGGCTGTCATTGATTCGTGGGATTCGGCCAAAGCCAAAACCTATCGTCAAATTATGGGCATCTCGGATGATTGGGGCACGGCCATCACGATCCAGGCCATGGTGTTTGGCAATGTATCAAAAAACTCCGGGGCTGGTGTCATTTTCACCCATAACCCGCGCTGGACCGGGGACAGTGTCAGTCTTTGGGGAGACTTCACGCTGGGCAACCAGGGTGAAGATGTGGTTTCAGGACTCGTCAGCACACTGCCCATCTCGATTCGACAGCAGGAGATCGAAATGCGGGACACGGATATTATCCTGGAAACCGACTTTCCAGAGATATATAGCGCCATGCAAAAAATATCCCGCACATTGGTATCAGAAAAAGGATGGGCCCCCCAAGAGATAGAATTTACATTTGAAGGGCCCACAAAAGACCAACTCCACTTGCTGCAGACACGGGACATGGCCATTCGTGAACGCAAGGAGGTATTTACCTTCGACCCAGTGGAGAAAGAAGACAGTGCCTACCTGGGCCACGGCATCGGTGTTAGCGGCGGCGCCATGAACGGCCGTCTGGTCTTCACTTTAGAAGAGGTGGAACATTGGCGCATGGCCGAGCCTCAAACCCGTCTGATCCTGGTTAGAGGAGACACCGTACCCGATGATATCAAAGAGATCTACGCCGCGGACGGCCTTCTGACAGCCAAGGGCGGCGTTACCTCCCACGCATCTGTGGTGGCACATCGTCTGGGGAAAACATGTGTGGTCGGTTGCGGCAATATGATTTGCAACGAAGCCGCCCGTATCGTGGCCTTTGCCCGACAGCACCTGGCATCGGGTGATTTCATCAGTATTGACGGTCGGGAAGGGTCTGTTTATAAAGGTGAGATAAAGATCAAGGAGAGCTAACCCAACAGTTACATGAAAAAGATGGCAAAAATTGGGCTAATTCATTATTATGAGGAGGCAAAATGCCCCAAGGTAAAAGTACCCATCGCGATTTTGCACTTGGCATCAACGGCTTCGGGCGTATTGGCAAACTAACCCTATGGCACCATGTCGGCCGAAAATATTTTAATACCATTGTTGTCAACATCGGTCGACAAGCAGGGAGATCTCTCCATGATATCGCCCACTATGTTGAGCGCGACTCATCATATGGCTTATTGCACAACTATTTACATGGCTACCAAGCCAGACCGGTGATTGAAAAGGTCGATGAAAAGGATGGCAGCATGCGCGTCAATGGCGTTCGTGTTAAATTTTTGCGCACTGCCCGCAACCCCCAAGAGATCGCATGGCAAGCCAATGATGTGAGTTTGGTGGTGGACACCACCGGTCAATTTTTAGATCCCACCATGGAGACGGATACACCCAAAGGGGCGTTGCGGGGCCATTTGGCCGCCGGGGCCCGCAATGTGATCCTATCGGCACCTTTTAAAATCAACTCCAACGGATCCGCCATGCCCGATGATGCCGTCACCACCGTTATGGGGGTCAATGATAACGATTATGACCCACGCCGGCACAAACTGGTCTCCAATGCATCATGTACCACCACATGCCTGGCCCACATGATCAAACCCTTGCTCAACACTTTCGGCGCACAACCGATCTTGTCGGCCTCCATGGCAACGGTGCACGCCGCCACAGGTTCGCAACAAGTCCTGGACCGACTCCCCAAAAGCGGCAAGGTTGACTTGCGCAAGAACCGCAGCATCATCGACAATATCATTTTAACCACCACCGGCGCCGCCAAAGCCCTATCGCTGGTCATTCCTGAGATGAGCGGTATCGGTTTCATCGCCGAGTCCGTAAGGATTCCCACCAGCACAGGATCGCTGATCATCCTGGTTCTCAGCCTTCAGGAGCGGGCGACCGGGAGCACCATCACCCGTGAAGCCATTAATCAAATCTATGCCGACGCCGCCGCCAAAGATCCCCACCAGTACCTCCATTTTACGGAGGAACAAAACGTCTCCGGCGACATTGTCGGGGCACCCCGTGCGGCGGCCACCATAGAAGGTCACGAGACCCACACCCGCACGGCGGAATTGACCATCGACCTGAATAATGTTCCGGGGATACCCAAGGCGGTGCTGCAATCCATGGAGAGCACCATCATCCGCCCCCAGGTCACCCAGGCGGTCATTTATGGTTGGTATGACAACGAAATGGGAAGTTATGTCAATATGCTGGGAGATCGCATCGTGAGCGTGGCGGAGCATATGTGAAAAGCCTCACTCTTCGATATCCTCACTATCCAAAAATGCCTTCACCGTTTTCAAATGGTAAATCAAAAATACCAGAATGAGAATCCCTACGACGATTCCGCCCCACTGTTTTAGCAACTCTATCTCCACGTATTGGTTGATAAAACCAATGATTCTATTGCCGACCGAGGCATAGATAATAATAGAGGTCAGGGTCCCGCTGAAAACAATGAGAAAATTATTGATCGCCTTGTAATGGAGAAGGTATCCGATCACCGCCCCAACCACCGGCCCGGTCATGAAAAATGGAAACATGACAAACAAGAAGAGGCCCACGGCGCCATATCTTTTAATATTGGTTTTTTGGCTCTGGGCGGTCAGTTCAGCCTGCCGGACAGCGTGGTGAAATATTTTCGGCTGAATGACGTTGCGCATGATCAGCACAATGACACCGTAGGCCACCAGCACAATGATAACTTCCAGATAGAAATTGTATAACACGGTATAAAAAAACGAGATACCGGCGGAGAGGCATCTGGCGATACCCAAGGCTCTCCCGCCCATTAGATGGACCACCGCTGTGGAAGATAGTACGTTATAAAGACTCGGATCTGTAAAAATAAGATATAGGAAATAGATTCCGGTTAAAGCGCATAGCATCAGCCCGATGGAGAGAATCTTCACCTCTATCATATCGAAGCGCTCACGGACCAGAAACATCATCTTCGTCAAGGCGCGCCGGGCCAAATTAAGAATTTTTTTAAAGTATATCATCTTGACTCCGCGCAGCAGCCTTAATATATCTTTATGGATTTTCGACCAAAGAAATTATCAGGGTGTAGCATCCGGGGGGGATAGGTCTCAACAGTTCGTCGTCTAATATTTCACATCAATCCCAATAATACCGATTCGAATCCGTTCATTCGTCCATTGTTTTGCCGCACCTTAAAAATCAAACACACATCCATGGCCAAAATAACAAGGCTCAATTCTAATCCAGGCCTTATGGGCTGCCAGCAGGCTTCTACAGTATATGCTGCCACAAAAAGATTCTTATACTGCCCTACCCGTTGGGTGTCAATTATTTCCTTTTTGCCATCTTTTTTATGCAACTGTGGGGTACATATGAACTGAATGCAACGCCCTGACCTGTATAGGGGACCGTATGGGATGCAATGCCGATATTATGGAGGGCTTACGGACGGCTTTTGAGGTGAGCGTCGATATGGTTTGCAAGGGTGACAAACGCATCCACGGTCAGGGTCTCAGCCCTGCGCCGCGGATCGATTTCAGAAGTTTCCAAAAGTTGCACCACCTCTGCCCGATCTAACGACAGCAGGCTGCCTGAGAGGGCGTTGCGCAAGTTCTTACGACGCTGGCCAAAAGCCGCCTGCACTACCCGTGTAAAGAGATGTTCATCATTTACCGCAGGCTCGATCCTGGTTTTGAAGCGAATCCCGAGGACAGCCGAATCCACTTTAGGCCGTGGATAAAACTGGGCGGCACCCACATATAATAAAGGCTCAATCTGAGCACAGTATTGAAGCCTCACCGACAATCGGCCATACACTTTGGTCCCCGGCCCCGCACAGAGCCTGTCGGCCAACTCCTTTTGAAACATGAGGACGGCACGATCAACATGTTGCCTCTCCTCAATCAGCTTCACGATGATCTGAGACGAAATATTATAAGGCAGATTACCCAGCACTACCATTGGTCGTGGCTCATTTTCATCATCAAAGGTTTTCAAGGATGTTTTTAATATGTCTTGTTCATGGACGCGTACATGGTTAAACCCATGGACCAGCAATTCAGCCTTTAGCAGCGGGACCAGGCTCCGATCTTTCTCCACGGCTATGATCCTTCGCGCCTGTCTTGCTGCTGTGATGGTCATAACACCAAGCCCCGAACCAATCTCTAACACCACGTCATCCGCATTCAGACGGGCTTGGGCCACGATGCGCTGGGCTGTACCTTCATTGATTAAAAAATTCTGGCCCAACGCTTTGCGTGCTCTCAGGTTCCAGGCTTTCAGCAACGTTTGTGGGGAAGTCATGGCAAAATCTCTTACGAGGCGATTTAAAATACGGCAGGCTATCATTTATCATGGCAAAACTCAATGCAGCGCCGCCGCTCTTTCATGGTCTTTTCCTTGACTTTTGAAGCATGATTAATTAGGGAACTTATTATATATCTAATAGTTCAAGTATTTTATACAACCCAACGAGCATTGTCGATTAATGCGGAGGTCTGCATGGCAAAGAAAAAGGGAAAGTCGGTCAGCTTCGACGCCATGGTGAAGTTTTTTATGAACACGTATAACATTCCAACCAAGCAGGACATCGAACGAATTGATAAACGATTGGATCGCATCGAGCGTTTGCTTGTCAACGTCGGCGGAACCAAAGACCAGCGCGCTAATAGAACCAACTTGTCCACCAAAGGGAACACCATGACGGCATCAGATCAGGTACTGGAGATCGTACGTCGCTATCAAGACGGTGTCGGGTTTGCCGAAATTAAGTTCCAATCAGGATATGGCGCAAAAAAATTACGTAATATTATATTCCGCTTAAACAAGGTGGGAAAAATTAAGACCAAGAGCCGCGGCATCTACATCGAGGCATAACCTTTCCTATCGTTGGTCAACCATCCTCAATACAAGGGAGCCACATATGACTTCAAATAAGGATCAAAACAATCCAGGCTTAGAAGTTCAATCCCCATACTTGGGATATCAAATTCAGAGCATTACGCCTCTAAAGGAAATTAATGGCTACCTGTACACCTTGAGCCATACCGCCACCGGCGCACGCCATCTTCACATCAGTACCCAAGACAAAGAGAACACTTTCGGCGTTACCTTTAAAACGGTACCCACGGACTCCACAGGTGTGGCGCATATACTGGAACACACCGTGTTATGCGGCTCTGAAAAATATCCGGTAAGGGATCCATTTTTCTCAATGCTGAAAAGAAGCCTGAGCACCTTTATGAACGCATTCACAGCGTCGGACTGGACCATGTATCCCTTCTCGACTCAAAACCCCAAAGATTATTATAACCTCATGGATGTCTACCTGGATGCCGCTTTTTTCCCCAGCATCGAAGATTTGAGTTTTAAGCAGGAAGGACACCGCTTGGAAATTGAGGAGGCCGCCCAGCAAGCTCAGAACGACACACCAAAAGGCAGTACAGAAAAATCACTGGTATATAAAGGGGTGGTATACAATGAGATGAAAGGGGCCATGTCTTCTCCGGACCAGGTCATGGTTCGCTCTATTTTAAATGCGCTTTATCCGGATACCACCTATGGCAACAACTCAGGCGGAGATCCGCAGATAATTCCCCAACTCACCCATGCCCAGCTCAAAGCATTTCATCAGCGTCATTATCACCCCAGCAATGCCTATTTCTACACTTACGGCAACCTACCGCTAAAAAAACATCTGGAGTTCATCGATGAAAAAATTATGCGTCGATTCGAAGCCATTGACCCGAAGACCGACGTCCCCATGCAACCCCGATGGACCGAACCCAAAGCCGTACGCTATACCTATGCACTGTCTTCCAACCAAGCCTCTGCCAAAAAAAGTCAAATCTGTTTGGCGTGGCTGCTATCGGACATTTGCAGCACCTTTGATGTGCTGGTAATCACCGTGTTGGAGCAGGTCTTGCTGGGCAATGCCGCCTCGCCTTTGCGCAAATCCCTTATGGACTCCGGCTTGGGAAGTGCACTTAGCGATGGCAGCGGATTTGATGCCGACAACCGGGATACACTGTTTGCCTGTGGTTTAAAAGATACCGACGAAACCTCTGCGGATAAAATTGAAAGGATCATCTTCGATGTTTTTGAACAATTGATCCAAGATGGTGTTGACCGGGAGCTGATCGATTCAGCCATTCACCAAATTGAGTTTCATCGTAAAGAGATTAGCAATACACCGTATCCATACGGGTTGAAGCTCCTCTTGACGATTATCGGCACCTGGTTGCACGGCGGTGAC
>CAJIBC010000439.1_pt1 | contig 15404 bp, 13 predicted proteins | sample 9199231 | NCBI WGS metagenome assembly CAJIBC01 (sample SAMEA7708282, study PRJEB35096) | sediment metagenome | biome: marine neritic benthic zone biome [ENVO:01000025]; feature: sediment [ENVO:00002007]; material: shallow marine sediment [ENVO:03000034] sea grass bed [ENVO_01000059] ...
CATTTAAGCGCCATGGACTATCATGGCTTGACGGACAGAATCCCTAAGCTGCTTTTTTTTTCATCCCCTTCCCCAAAAAAATGGAGTGTCTACGCAAAAGCACGCATGAGAAAAGACGTAGGTGAAGAAACCATTGATGAATTCTATGAAAGCTCTTTTCCGCGATTGAACAGAATCACCATTAACAAGGTTAACAAAGTCGGGGTTGTAAAATATTCAAGTGATCATTTAGGTGCGTTTAAAACGCTAAAAAACAGAATGATGAGAGTATCCACCATCGGGCGGACATTTCTTGATATGCTTCGCAGGCCTGATCTTTGTGGCGGAATTTTCCATGTGATGGATGTATTCAAAGATCACTCAGAAAAGTACCTAACGTTAATTATAGATGAAATCAATCAACACGGTAAACAAATCGATAAGGTCCGAGCGGGATATATCCTTGAAGAAATATGCGGAACCCATGATCAAAAAATAGAGGCGTGGTTGCAATTTGTCCAAAGGGGGGGATCGAGGAAACTCGACCCGACCGAAGAATACAGCTCTGAATATTCAGAGCGATGGTGCCTATCCATCAATATCTAAAGACGAGATATGGAATTATATAATATTGCTGAATGGGTGGAAAAAGAGGAAAATGCCCCACGAAGGCAATTCCGTGAAGCTGTACATGTCATCCTGTCGGCGGTCTCCGATCTGGGACATTTCAAAAACCAGATGCTGATGAAAGGAGGTGTGCTCCTTGCACTCCGGTACAACAGCACAAGGTATACAAAAGACATTGATTTCTCGACTGAATTAATGGCTTCTGACTTTGATTTCGATCGTTTCCAATCAGAGTTCAACAACAAACTTATGTTGGCATCTGAAAAACTCGATTACGGCCTGGTCTGCAAAGTGCAATCTTTCAAGATGAAACCACCTTCGCCTGATGCCTCCTTTCCTACCTTGAAACTCAAAGTGGGATATGCTTACAAGCACGAAACACGAAATTACAGACGACTACAAAAAAATGCATCTATCCATGTTGTGACGATTGACTATAGCTTCAATGAAATCTCCAATGAACCTGAAATAATAAGACTCAAGGATGGTGGGGAGATTTTGGCATACAGCCTCACCGACTTGATAGCAGAAAAATATAGAGCCTTGATCCAGCAAGAAACACGAAACAGGATCAGAAGGCAAGATGTGTACGACCTACACCTATTGCTTACGACGTGTAGTGACATCACGGAAAATGAAAAAGCCAAAATTTTGGAAAGCTTGATAAAAAAAGCTGCATCGCGAGACATAACGGTTGAAAGTGGCATGTTGACACGCGAAGAATTAATCAGTCGGTCACAAAAGGAGTATGCTCAATTGGCCTCCGAAATTAATGGCGATCTACCGCCATTTGAGTCCTCATATGCAATAGTTAAAGAATTTTACGAATCTTTGCCGTGGTTGGAACCGTGACCGGTGACAAGAGTTTCTATGATTTATCTATCCATATAAAAAGGCCGTTTCGCTATTAATGCGAAACGGCCTTAAATTTTCGAATGTTAAACACTTCCAACATATTGACTTACTACATCATCACGATCTGGACCATGGCCAAGTTCGGATTTGATGATCAAACGAGCATCTTTATCAACTTTTCGCACGGTAAAATCGGTTATTCCATTGCCTCTCACTCATACCTACCGGAATAGTATTTTTTCCAGAGGCAACCGATTTAGTATAATTAATAGCCTCCACGGCTTTTTGATTTACATGCTCGAGAATCCTTTCCCTTCCGCCTTTTGTTCCGTCAGAAACACATACCCTTCCATCTTTTAAAACTACCCGCGAAGCATTAAATTTGAATGATTCATCCTTTGTACATGCGAGGATTTGGCCACAAAAAAAGGAGTTAACCAATGAAGGCTAACCCCTTGATTTTAAATGGTGCCGGAGGAGAGAATCGAACTCTCAGGGGCGCAAGGCCCGGCGGATTTTGAGTCCGCTGCGTTTACCAATTTCACCACTCCGGCAATGAATGTGGCTATATATTCAAATTACGCTGCATTGTCAACATGTGAGGCGGCAAATTGCAGGCAATCGCATTGGGCGTTTTGTAGCAGGAACTATGGGGTTACTTGGCGACAAACGTTTCAAATGCATCCATAACGGTGGTGACGGTCACGGCCCCTTCTCTTACAATATCGGGGGCCTCACCGGTCACATCGACCACGGTGGACCCGGGGCCGCCGGCAAGGACACCGGCATCCAACACCATGTCCACCGAGGCCATCACCTCTTTATCGATGGCATCTACTTGGAAACTGCCGCCCGACCCGGACAGATTGGCGCTGGTACCGGTAACCGGGCAGCCGACGGCATTCACCAATGCGGACGCCACCGGATGACCGACGAGACGGACACCGACCTTACCTGTGCTGGAACACAGCCCATCGGGCAGGTCCTTGCGCCCTTGCATGACCAGGGTCACCTTACCGGGCCAAAAGGCCTCCATTAGATATGTCGCCATGGGCGGGATGTCGGTAACGATGCGCGACAACATCCGGCGATGGCTGATCAACACCAGAAGCGGTTTGTCCGACGGTCGGTTTTTGATTGCAAAGATCCGATTCACGGCGGCAATATTAGCGGCATTTGCGCCTAGGCCATATAATCCGCTGGTAGGCAGGATCACAACGCCATTGTGGCGCATGACGGCGGCGGCTGCAGCGATGATGTCAGGCTGCGGAGTTTGTGCGCTTATGACGTGAACCCGGGGCTTCATGCCGATTGATTTTCTACGGCCCGGGCCTTTTTCTCTACCTGCTCGGCCATCTCCTTTTTAAAGGTGTGTAAACGCTCTTCCAATTGGGCATCAGAAACCGCCAGGATCTGGGCCGCCAGAATTCCGGCGTTTTTGGCGCCGGATTTTCCAATGGATACTGTGGCCACAGGAATTCCAGGGGGCATTTGCACGGTTGACAATAGCGCATCCATCCCCTGCAAACAGGAAGAATCGATGGGGACACCGATCACCGGCAATGTGGTATGGGCAGCCAAAACACCTGCCAGGTGCGCGGCATGGCCGGCGCCTGCGATGATCACGCGAACGCCTCGACTGCGGGCCTGGGTGGCAAATCCCATGGCCCGATCAGGGGTTCGGTGGGCCGAAGCCACGGTCATTTCATAGGGGATGCCGAATTGCTTCAACATATCCGCGGCAGCCTGCATCACGCCCAAGTCCGAGTCGCTTCCCATGATAATACCCACTTTCGAATTGGTTTGAGTTTGATTCTCCGTCACGCCTGTGTTCCTCCTTTGCTATTAAAGCTGTCCTTTTTTGCTTCCATCCAAAATAACCCAAGTGTCGGGCTATGGATAGTGTTCTGGTGCTGTTCAAACGCCTGAATTCCCCGCTGGTGGAGTGCTATGCACCATCTCCGCCAATTGGTCAAGCCTCTCCTTTTTAAGTCGGTCCAGTTCGGTTCGGGTCAGCCGGCTGCCCTGAATACCGCTGTTGAGGGCAATTTCAAAGATGTGGAGTTGACCATCGGCCATGATTTGAAGATCCAGATGGGCGTAAGGAAATTGGGCGCGCTTTACAACTTGTCGACAGAACTGCAATTGTTCCCGGGTCAGTTCATGGGGTGCGTACTCGCCGCCAGCGCATAGGTTTTTCCTGAAGCTGTTGGGATTGCTCCGGGTGTAGGCCTCGAAATAATCTCCGACAAGGATCACCCTGACATCGGTGAAGTTCTCCGCCAGAGGCTGAAGAATAAAGGGATAGCGCTCTTTGTCCAGCCCTTTGCAACTGTATACCATCTCGATGTGATCCCATCTGCACACGCCATGACCACAGTGCATGTGTTCTTCTTTGGTCACCACCGGTCCGACGCCGGCACAAGCGTAAGTATTCATGGCTTCCATCAAATCCTTACGCCTCTTGATGGCCACGGTGAGCGGGAGCATATACTGTCCGAGGATGGCCACCTGGGCAACCTTAGAACGGCTGAGTATTTGGGCCAAGGCAGAGGGAATGCAGACCACGCCGCGCTGGAGCAGATCGATTAAAACTGCGGCATTCTGATGGGCCGATACCACCTCCCCCACGACGATATCCCCGGGTCTCAACGCATGGTGATGAGTCCGCACTGCTTTACAGGTGTATCGGGTCACGCTGTTATCGACCTCGCTGGTGATCTTCGATGCTCAATTGAATCAACTTGTCCAAAAGTTGACTGAAGCTGTAACCGGACACGGCTGCCGCCTGGGGAAACAGGCTGGTGGCGGTCATACCGGGGATCGTATTGGTTTCAAGCAGGTAAAGCTCTTCGCCCCTGAGGATCATATCGGTCCGGGAGTATCCTCGGCAGTGAAGCACATTGTGAGCTGTCAAAGCGTATTGTTGGGCTTTGGACGTCAATTCGGAACTAATTCGTGCCGGACAAATTTCCCGGGTGACCCCGGCGGTATACTTGGCTTCATAATCAAAAAACGCGTGGGTCTTATCCGGAATGATCTCAATTAACGGCAACGCTTCGAGGTCGTCATTGCCCAGAACTCCGGCCGTCACCTCCACCCCGTCAATATAGGTTTCCAGCATAACCGACCGGCTATGTTCAAACCCAGCATCCAAGGCACCGCCAAAGGCATCAATGGAACGCACGATGGACATGCCCACACTGGAACCGGCCTCGATGGGCTTGACCACCACCGGAAGTCCCAACGCTTTTTCTATGGCTTCCGGCGTCATCTGGTCACGGTTGCTCACCACCATGTATGACGCCACCGGCAGGGCGACCTTTTCATACAGCTGCTTGGCCACCAGTTTGTTCATGGCTATGGCACTGCCCAACACGCCTGAGCCTTGGTAGGGAATATTGAGCAGATCCAGCAACCCTTGCACGGTGCCATCTTCACCATAGGGACCATGCAGGATAATCAAGGCCGCATCAATGTCGTCGGCATCCGCCACAAGCTTCGGCAAATCGCTTTGGGGGTCATAACGCCGTATGTCGTAACGCGCTTTATCAAGCGCTTCAAACACCTGGGCGCCGGAGTTAAGGGACACTTCCCTTTCAGAGGAGATCCCACCGGACAAAAGGGCCAACCTTATTTTCTCCATGATTGCGCTCCTCGTATTCAGGTTGTCGGCAACTTATCCTCCATTACCAAATAAGGGCTTAACAGCGCAACTTTTCATTTGCATCCAATGACGGCAGATGACAGGGTCAGGGTTGCCCCCATAGTTGCATAAAAATGATGGCAAAAAAGGTGCAAGCCTTCTTTTGCAACGATGGGGTTGCCACTGGCATCCACGAGGGCTTTATGTTATGAGACCAGGCAACGTTATCGTTTGATACGCCGATTGGATATTGTTTCAACCATCACGCGCGCTTCAATGATCGCAGAGAACAGGATTAGACTATGACGAAAATAGCATTTGCCGGTACGGATGGAAGAACATTGTTGTGTGCCTGGGTGGTTTCCACAGCAACCAGCGATAGCTGCGCCAATGATTACCAGGGCGTGGTGGTGAGAGGAACACCGGCCATGCCGAAATTCTGCGAATTGCACAATTGGCCGGTGGAATTTATCGCCACAGAGAGCAACTCCATGGATGATTACGCTGCGGCCATTGTCCAGGCTTTAAAAAAAGGACTCATCGATTATGTGGTTCCCATGCCGGAAGCCCTGCTGTTTGAAGGATTGGTGGACCGGGTCAGTGCCGCCGGATTTGAAAATCACATTCTGGGGCTGACTGAAGATGCGGCCTTCATCGAAGGCGACAAAATCCGCTGCAAAGAGTTATGCCGGGATGCCGGGATCCCTGTAGCCCACGCCTGGAGCCAGGTAGATGCCAAAGATTATGACAGCGTGCTCAAGACGGCACTGCAATACCTGTCCGATTTTGGCGGTGCAGTATTGAAATTCCCCTACAGTGCCGGTGGCAAAGGCGCCCGCGTGATTTTAAACGCCTGGGAAATTCGACAGGTCTACGACACCCTGATTAAAGACTACAAAAAGAGTTACGGCCGCCAATTCGGGAAGAAAAATACCTGGCCGCTGCTGATCGAGTCACGCATGTCCGGGATGGAGATCAGCTTTACCATTCTTGTAGACCGCAATGGGAACTTTCAAATTCTGCCGACGGCGATGGATTATCCGGAACGGTTCGAAGGGCCGGCCAGCAAAGACAACCCCATCACCGGTGGAACCGGTGCCATCTCCCCCCACCCGATGGAGACCCCTGCCATGCTTGACAAGGTGGGAAAAACCATTGCCGAACCGCTGGTCAATATCATGCGGGAAAAAGGATACCTGAGACCGTGCATCGTCTACCCGGGATGTTTCATATCCATGGATGAGAATATGAATCCCACTCGAATCCGAGTGTGTGAGATCAACATTCGGCCGGGCGAACCAGAAGCGCAGCCTGTGGCCAGACGCTTGCGAAACCTGGGCGCACTGATTCAAGCGACCATGGAGGGCAACCTGGATAAGGTCAAACCGGAAATTCGCCAGGACCAGGTGGCTGCCTGCGTGGCCTTGATGACGGGACCGGGAGGTCCTGACGGGCAGAAAGGCTACCCATGGTCATGTACCAAGAATGAACCACTGGAGATGGATTCAAAGTATATGAAGCGCAAGGGCATCCAGATAATCCCGTCTGCAATGGACTATTCCCGGGAGCACCAAGGCTTTGTTTCCGACGGTACACGGGTGGCCTATTTAAATGCCAACAGTACCGTCAAAGAGGGACAAGTACGCGGCGAGGTGGCCGACCGGCTGCGCGTCAAGCTGCTGGCAGCATATGACAACGGCAAGATCACAGTTGTACCCAGGGAAGATCCACAAGGAAACCGTTTGGCGCTGAGGCGGGACATAGGCGGCCACTATTTGATCGGGGAAGCGATATTCGACAACAAATAAACTTGTTGGGTCACGGCCCTAACAATCGCTGCTTGGCATTTTTGAATTCGTCGAGGGTAATCAGCTCCTTATCCAGCAACTGGGCCAGGGCATTGATCTCTCGGACGCGGGCCATTTCGGGATCTTCGAGTTGTAGGGGCGGTTGCTGCCGGCCTGTTTCAATGGCCTTTTGGGCCTTGGGCGAGTCCAATCTGAGGGTGGCCATTCCACCCAGCAGGCTGACCTCCACCGGACGCCCCTCAAAGGTGGGCGAGCGCAATGCCTCCCCCAAGGATCTTCCCTCTTTGCGAAGGCGCCGGTAGAATAGATAGGCTGAAATCCCCACCAAAACCATCCCCCCCAACAGGATCCAAAACATATATTGCATCATGCCGCTGAGGAAAACCACCAACAGCACAAGGGCAGCGAATAGAATCAGGTGCAGGGATAAAACCAAATGAGCAAACACAATGCTCTTGAAAATACCGTCGTTTGTCTTATTTTTTTTTGAGAACATGGGTTATTCTGACGTTACCGCCATTACCCGCCGAATCATCCTTTGGGATCATCGGCGATGGGCGCCATTCGATCGGTTAATGCGGTCATGTAGTGTTGGGGCATGTCAAACCGGGCGTCGGAGCTGCGCGTGGAATTAAACTTCATGATGAGAAAGTTGAGTTTCTTCAGTGCGCGGTATCTTTCTGCGGCGTCTTTCGTATTCGCTAACAGCTCTTCTGTGCGATGAATCTCTTTTTTCAGCTCAATCTCCGGGGGAAGGAAATCAGCGTTCTTTAGAATCTTATAGGCCAGACGTAAATCTTCAGGGACATGGCGGTCATCAGAAAATTCCAAAGGTCGGCCCGCGCCGTTCAGATTTTCGAATTCCCCTTTGTATTGAGCCTTTTTAATGCGCTCTTCCACTATCTGTTCAAAGCCGGTCAACATTGTGGCCCTTTAAGTTCTTTTTAGAATCCGCCCCCATCACAAAGCACGCTGTGGGTGGCGCAGACCATTTGCTTTATGGGTCAATATACGATAACAACCAATGATAATACAAAACCTTTTAATAGTACAGAGCACTTTCGGTTTTCAAGGGTTATTACTGAAATGAATCAGGATCAGGAGCAAAGCAATAACCAGCGGCAGCATCCACGCCGGGTATCCTTCATTATCGTTGAATATACGGTTAGAGAGGGCAAGTTCCGCGATATTATGAAAAACGTCGGCGCCAACGGTATGTTTATTAATACCCAGAGGAGCATCGCCGGAGACCAACCCATTTTGCTTGAATTCCCGTTATTTGATTTTGATCATACCATTCAAGTCAACGGCCGGGTAGCCCGCCGCAGCAATAATGGTTTTGCCGTCTCATTTGATCAGCCCATTGCAGGCCTGATTTGCAAAGAAGGCCACCTTCCCGAAATCGTACATGAAATCGACCGCATCGAAGATGAATAGGGTCATTTGAAAGACCACCCGCGACCACCATATCAGCAATCTTCCCATATCCCGTGAACACTTGCCAATCTAAGCCCCATGGCCGATTTTTCCGCCACCCTACCGGGATTGCGGTTCAAAAGTGGTGATGCTTCGATCTTCGTAAATCTGCCACAGCTCAATCACCTCCTCATTATCTGGTATGACTTCGCGCAGGGCTTCCAGATGGTTTCGCGCCGCGGCCAATCTTCCACTATCCAGATATATCCGTGTCAGCAAGATGCGTGCCTCCCAATGATGGGGATTGACCTTCACCGCTTTAACCAGTGCCGTCTGAGCCCTTTGGCTTTGACCGTCTGCCTGAGCGGCAAGACCCAGCCCGAAGAAATTGTCAGCATTGTTTGGATTTAGCATCACAGCCCGTTCAAAAGAAGCCAGCGCCTTTTCCATGAAATTCATCTCGCTATAAGCCATCCCCAGATTGAAAAAGAGGAGATCATCCTTATCCAAACCACACTGGACAGCCCTTTCATACTGATTTGTCTCTTGGGTCCGGTCTCCCATTTTACCCAGTATGTATCCTAAATGATACATGGCCAAACAATTACCGGGCTCCTTGATTAAAAAGGCCTGGTGGCGAACAAAGGCCTGTTCCCAGTCTTGCCGATCCACGGCGGCATCCGCCTCGCCATCGCAAATCCAGTCACTTTCCACGGATGGCGTCCCCATGGTGGAGCATCCCCAAACCCAAGCCACTATAACTATTGCAATAATTAAACCATAAGGACCAGGGTTGTCCCCTCCGTATTGTCGATCAAACATCGGTATTCCTCGCGGGTAAGGTTTGGATGATCAATATTAGTGCCACCATAGCGGTATCTCTTTTGAAATTGCAAGCCCATCACCTATTGACCGTTAAAATGAACTCATATAGGATTCCTACCCGTATTGATCCAAACCATATGGAGATAACTGTGAACCGAAGAATTGTATTTCTTATCAGAGCGATCATGGGGGTTGCGTTCGGCATCTTTCTGTCGAAATTTTTTTACCCAAAAGCCCCGATCCTATTCATCATAGGACTGTGCTCCGCCCTTGTGGTGTTGGCTTATGTCACCGAATACCTGCGCCAACGCAGCAAGCATAAATCCTTGGGTGGACCTAGTTAGCTCAATCTGACCATAGTCCATAGATGATGCTGAACAAAGGGTAAACCGTCTTAACTTCCATAAAGGGTTTACCACTGGATGTACGAAGAGGAGTCAAGCTGATTTGAAGCAAATCATTTTAGGAACCGCCGGCCATATTGACCATGGCAAAACCAGTCTGATCAAGGCCGTCACCGGCGTCAACACAGACCGGCTAAAAGAAGAAAAACTGCGCGGCATCACCATCGAATTAGGTTTCGCGTCCCTGGATCTGCCTGGAGGACAAAAACTGGGAGTTGTGGATGTGCCAGGCCATGAAAAATTCGTTAAAAATATGGTGGCTGGCGCCACAGGCATCGATATCGTAGCCATGGTGATCGCCGCAGATGAGGGGATCATGCCCCAAACCCGGGAACACATGGAAATTTGCTCCCTCCTGGATATTCAGCACGGATTGGTGGTCTTAACAAAGGCCGATCTTGTGGATGAAGAGTGGTTGGACATGGTTCGAGACGAGGTCGACGATTTTGTGCGAGACACCTTTCTGGAAGGCGCGCCGATTATCCCTGTGTCATCGGCCACCGGGGAAGGCATAACGGATTTTCTCGGAGCTTTGGAAAAGGTCAGCGCAAAGGTCACCTCCAAAATTACCTCTGGTTTATTTCGCCTTCCGGTGGATCGGGTATTCACCATGAAAGGATTCGGGACGGTTATCACAGGAACCCTGATATCCGGTGAGGTGTGCGTAGGCGACCAAATCATGGTCTATCCTTCAGGCATCACATCAAAAGTTCGGGGTATTCAAGTCCATGGAAACAGTGTTGAATCGGCCCAGGCCGGTATGCGAACAGCGATCAACTTTCAAGGGCTGGACAAAGAACGGGTTAACCGTGGAGATATGGTAGCGTCCCCCAATGACTTGATCCCCAGCCATATGTTGGATGTGACCCTCAACTATCTGCCCAGCAATCCAAGAAAACTGAAAAATCGAACCAAGGTCCGGTTTCACAGTGGCACCAGCGAAATCATGGGCATCGTAGCATTGCTCGATTGTGATAACCTTAATAGCGGAGAGACCGTGTTGGCACAGATTCGCCTGGAGAGTCCGGTCTCCTTGATTCGAGATGACCGCTATGTGCTGCGCAGCTACTCACCGGTTCAAACCATCGGCGGTGGGCGTATTCTCAATCCCATCCCCGTTAAACACAAGCCCACCAAACCGGATGTGATGGACCACCTAACGATATTGGCCAGTGATGATCTGGAACAGGTCATTGAACAACTCATACAAGCCGCCGGTTTTCAGGGTATCCGCCGTCACCATCTGCGCATTATGGTAAACATGCCTGAAAAGCAATTGGACAAGCTGCTACAAACCATGCTCTCTCGAAAATTGATTATTCGGGTCGACAAGGATACGCACACCCTTATTCACCAAAACAGGTTCGCTGACATCCAACACGGCATACAAGACCGGGTATCGGCATATCATCAGACCTTTCCATTGAAACCTGGAATCCCCAAAGAGGAACTTAAGAGCAAACTGCCGCCCACCATCAGCGCAAAGACTTTTTTAATTGCCCTACAGGATATGGCCAAGACCGGAAGCATCATCCTGGAAGAAGACATTGTCTTTATGGCGGACCATAAGGTGACGTTGGAAGTAGATCAGAAAGACCTGAAAAACAAGATTTTAGCCGCCTATTTAGAGGGACGCTTATCACCGCCTTGGTTCAAAGAAATATGTCAAGAGTTGGAAGCCCCGGAGAAGACGGCCAAAGAAGTGCTCTCCTTGCTGATCAATGAGGGCCTACTTGTAAAAGTCAAAGAAGACCAATATTACCACCGCGATCATCTGGATAAATTGAAAGACGAGCTTGTTGAATTTCTGATAACCAATGAAGAGATTACAACGCCTCAGTTTAAGGATATGACTGGAGTGTCACGTAAATATGTGATACCCTTGATAGAGTATTTCGACAGGATGCAACTGACCATCAGGGTGGGCGATATACGAAAACTTCGCCGGCGCCCGGGAAAAAAGTAATCTTCCACTGGAAACATAGACGGCAAACCCCATAGTTGCATAAAAAAGATGGCAACGATGGGGTAAAGCTTCTCGTCTTCTACCATGGCCACATGAAAATACTTAGATGGAAACAATTCATCACATGAGGCCGAAAGGGACATAAAATGGTTAACCCACCCGAAAACAAAGCCTCAAAAAAGGCTGCCGGATTTACAGAAAATACCACCATACGCCTATCCACCGCTGTCGCTTTGACCGTCTTGGTGGTCTGGGCGTTCAGTCCGATTCCGGAGTCCTTGGGCCAAGACGAAAAACCGAATCATAGCCCCATAGGCGATTTACATAAGACGGAGGCACCAACACCTGGGGCCAAAGAAGTCGAAAATGGCACCACCCATCCCCCCCAGGCCCCATCACCCCAAGAGGACAGCCATGACCAGGAAGCACCACCCCATGACGACGCCTCAGCAACCGCCCATAACAACCTCCCTGCCGGGGTCTCTTTTGTGGAAGCGACAATTGAACCCTTGGATTATGAACTCAACCATCGTTTCTGGGGTTGGCGACCCAATGACATTGTTAACCTAACGGATAATATAAACAACTTCCAATTGGGGGTTTTAGAGGTGACCCGCAGGACCGTGGTGCAACTGGCCGGACGTATATCCCGCACCGGCACCACCGATGCTTTCAACCTGCACTTGGAAAACTCCATGAATTGGCTGATGGTGAAGGCAAGTCGGTATTGGTTTCCGGCGCCGGAAGCCAAATATAAAGAGAGCATAAAGGAGTTAAAGGCGTATAAGGAAAACCTCATCAATGGGAACGGCTCCTTTTATACCCGCACGGACAACCTCATCCCGCTTCTGTCTTCCTACGAAGATCTGTTGGGGAGCTGCGATGAAAATCTGGTCAAACAGAAAAACCACGACGGCACAGATATCAGCGTGTTTAAAGCCGATGACTACTTTTACTATGCCCAAGGAGTGGCAAGTGCATTGGTTTCGCTACTGGAAGCGGTTCATCACGATTTTCTCAAAACCCTGGAAAGCCGGCATGCCGCCGAACTCCTGCACCATGCATTGGAATCGTGCCGCCAAGCCGCAGCCATAGACCCCATATTAATTACAAATGGCAATTTAGACAGCATTCTCGCCAACCACAGAGCCAACATGGCGGCACCCATCAGCCACGCCCGCTTCTATATCGGCCAATTGATCAAAACCCTATCCACTTAACTGCGAGCCCTTGACAACGCGGGATCTGAAGTCCTGAGGCGTTTTCGACCGGTCGATTTCATAGCGTACAGCTGCCCCAATCTCCTTAAGGCTGTATGGTTTTTTGACATAAGCCCCAACACCCAACCTGCGGGCTTTTCTGACGCGTTCTGATTCTGAGTAACCACTAGATATAATAGCTTTTTGACCCGGACTGATCTTTAATATCCTGCGGTAAGTCTCCAGTCCATCCAAACCGGGCCCCAGCATCATATCGAGCATGATAATGTCGGGTCGGTAATTTTCCTCAAACTTGGCGATGGCCGCCTCACCATTTTCAGTTGCTTCAACATCGTAACCCAGTCGGGTTAACATCCTAATGGCAATTTCACGATGTTCCACATCATCGTCCACGATCAGCACAGAATCACCGTTACCGTCGTATTGCATCGGATCGCCAACGGGAAGCGGAAACTTTCGTTCCTCCAGCGTCGTCGGGAAATATAGACGAACTACTGTTCCCTGACCAACGCGGCTATCGATTTCGATAAAGCCCTTATGGTCTTCCACTGCTGCCCAAACAATGGCCATGCCCAACCCGGTTCCACTTTTGCCCATCACCTTTTTCGTGAAAAAGGGCTCAAACACCCGCTTGAGATCTTCTTTGACAATACCATGGCCATTATCTTCCACCGTCAATACCGCATAATCACCGGGATCGTGTTGACCCGACGAGATGGTTTGTTTCCCGGTGGTAATACGAATAAAGCCCCTAGCGGTGATGGCCTCTGCTGCGTTGAAAACGATATTCATCAGCGTTTTAGACAGGTGAACCGGTGAGCCTTTAACCCGGACCTCTTCCGAATGCAGCGTTTTCTCTATTGTGACCCCGGGATGGCGCTCCATAAGATCTTCACATTCAGGACTTTTTAAGAAGAGGCTGACCGTGTCATTAATGTCGACCACATCTGCAATCGGCACGCCTCTTCGGGACAACGTCAAAAGGTCTTGGACAATGGCTGCTGCCCGGTGGCCGGCGCCTTTTATCTTTAGTAGTGGATCGTATAAGGGACTGTCCGGTGAAATGTCCATCAGCAAAAGATCCGGATAGCTGACAATGGCTGATAATATGTTGCTTAAGTCGTGCGCCACGCCTCCTGCCAAGGTCCCTATGGTCTCCATTCTCTGGGCCCGCTGCAGCTTTTCTTCTAAATACTTCTGTTTGGTAATATCAACGATGATACAGCGCCCCTCGATAATAAGACCCTTTGAATTCCGAAAAGGCTCTAGTGATACATGAACCCAAACAGACCTACCTTCGCTATCGATCAACTCTATGGTTTCATTATGGAACGATTGGCCACTCATCAGAAGTTCATGCATCCACTGAGAACGCTGCTGACTCTCTTTGTTAGGTGCCACGTGGCTCAGCAGGGAAGAGCCTATCAATCGTTTGCGGTTATACCCGAAGAGACGAATGGCAGCTGCATTGCAATTAACAATCACAGCATCGTCGGTACCGATTGAAATATAGGCGGTGGGGGCATTTTCATATAAACTGCGAAATCGCTCTTCACTGCTTTGGAGTTCCTTAAACGCCTTTGCACTAAAAAGGCTGACAGCGGTTTGGTAGGCCACACCCATTAGCAGATTCACATCACTTTTTGTCAGCGGTCGCTTGGTGACAATGTTGTCAACGGCTATGATGCCAAGAGAAATATCTTCGTGCACGATGGGAAGACAAATCAGCGATTTGGAGCCAATCCGATCGATCAATTGCTGGCTTTTCAAGGAAAACGAGGAACGTAAATTCCCGATGTCATCAACCAAAACCGGACGCTGGCTTTTAAAGACATGGATGAAAATACCTTTTGCTTCCGGATTGTCCAATCGAAATTGCATATTGGCCAGCAAGTCCACCATGGTCTCTTCAAAACCAAAACCAGCGGCATAGACCAATCGTTTTTGGTGTTTGTCCGCCAACATCATCATACCGCGGTCAAAATCGAGATAATCCTGAATATTTTCAATCACGATATGCGACAATTGATCCATATCCAGTATGGTCGAAGTGGCCTGCCCTATCTTTTGCACGAGACGGGCGCCCCGATAGCGATAATCAATTTCCTGGATGTGGTCCTCGGCCGCGTTCCCCTGATTCTGGATCACGCTGGTCAATTCCTTTTTTTCAAGGATCTGTGCTCTCAAATAGAGCCCCATCACACCCATGCCACCGGCAAAGAAAATGAGCCATAGTTCGACCGATCCATAAATTACCGCTATGATAAATATTATGAGTTCAAGCACCAAAGCGATGAAAAATAGCCGTTTCCATTTTGGGTGAACCGGATCTTCCCAAGTGACAAGGTATGTGCAGCGATCGTCTCCTTTATGGACGCACTTGGCATGATCGATGGCGGCATTTTTTTGGGTGTGCAGCTTGGCCAACGCTTCAAAAAATCCAATTCGATTTTCACACTGGTAGGGTTTTTCTTCGACACCCGGTTTTGGGGTAACGTCGATTTCAACTTGATTGGAGGATATCTTGCGACTGGAGACGTTTGCACCGAGGCTTAACATGGCATACAGCTTAGCCATCAACAAATAGACTGAAGAGACTTTTAACAGACCTAAAACATGCTGCTTTACCGGCCCTGAAGAATCCGATAGAACGGCAAA
>CAJIBC010000510.1_pt1 | contig 15353 bp, 15 predicted proteins | sample 9199231 | NCBI WGS metagenome assembly CAJIBC01 (sample SAMEA7708282, study PRJEB35096) | sediment metagenome | biome: marine neritic benthic zone biome [ENVO:01000025]; feature: sediment [ENVO:00002007]; material: shallow marine sediment [ENVO:03000034] sea grass bed [ENVO_01000059] ...
CGCGCCACCCCCACGGCATCAAGGTCCGGCTGACGGACGGAAAGGTCGGTCGGGTGAAGAAGATCATTTGTTGACCTTTTGCTCAATTGGGCAGATAATACCGGTGACAGGAGCCAAACCAGACCATTAGCCCTTGGCAGAAATACTCTTTTGAGTATATTTTTTACGCCATGAGATCACCTCTCGCCCGCTCCATCACTGGAACCGCCATCTCCTCTGCGACCTGTTGACCCCTTTGTTGCTCACCGGAAGGAGGCGCAGTGCCCGGCACAACCCAATTGAAAAGGCAAATCGGACTCTTTTCCGCAATCGCCATCGTGGTGGCCAACATGGTTGGAACGGGCATCTTCACGACCTCCGGGTACATCTTAAAAGAGGTGCAACATCCCTACGCTCTCTTATGGTGCTGGCTCATTGGGGGAATATTCGCCCTGTGCGGTGCTCTGTGCTACGGCGAACTGGGGGCCCGGTATCCCCAAGCCGGCGGAGAGTATGTCTATCTGCGCGAATCCTTCGGTCGCCAAGTGGCCTTTCTATCCGGCTGGGTCTCCCTCATTGTGGGATTTTCCGCGCCCATCGCAGCCGTATCCATCGCCTTTGCCGCCTATCTCCTGCGCGCCCTGGCCATAGACGCCCTGGGGAGCTATTCGCTCAGCATCGGCCCGGTAACGATCTTCAGTATATCTGTGCCGATCGCCACAGCCATTGCGGTGGTTGTGTTGCTCTCCCTGCTGCACTGCCATAGCCTGCGCTGGGGCCGGCGGGCCCAAAACATGTTCACCCTGTTCAAGATCGCCCTGCTGGCCGGATTTATCGCTGCCGGACTTTGGACCACGGGTGGATCTGTCCGGCATGTGCCTGAAACCTTTTCCACAGCCAGCCTCCTTGACGGCAAGTTTGCCGTTGCCCTCATCTTTGTGAGCTTTGCCTACAGCGGCTGGAACGCCGCGGCCTATTTGGGGGGTGAGGTCCGACGTCCGTCGCGCAATCTTCCCATGGCGCTGTGGATCGGCACCCTGATCGTATTGTCCCTCTACCTTCTGCTCAATTGGGTCTATCTCTGCGCGCTGGCGCCCGATAAAATGAGAGGCGTCCTGGATGTCGGCGCACTCGCGGCCTTTGAACTGTTTGGCTCCGGCATCGGCCGCTGGTTCAGCGCGGGCGTCGCATTGGGCTTAATTTCAGTTCTCAGCGCCATGATACTGACCGGCCCCAGGGTCTATTATGCGATGTCCCGCGACCGCATCTTTTTCCCGTTGTTCAGTCGAGTGCACATCTTGCGCTACACCCCAGTTTATGCCATTGGCTTGCAGGCCGCCATTGCCATCATCATGATTATCACCGCGACCTACGACAAATTGCTCATCTACATCGGCTTTACCCTCTCGCTGTCGGCCATGGTCACTGTCATCGGATTGCTCTGGCTGCGGTTGAAGAGCCATTATCGCACCAGGGGCTACCGCACCTGGGGGTATCCGGTTACACCGTTGATCTTCATTCTGGGAAATCTGTGGATCATCTGGTTTTCAATAAAAAACCAGCCTCTTCCTGCCCTGTACGGGGCGGGAACCATCGCAACCGGGTGGTTGGTGGGTACCTGTTTCAAAATTCGCCTGAACCATTCCGGCACGCCAAGGATGAACACCGGATTTACCCCATTGTCGGAAAAAGGCGAAGCCGGTCCCACACCCCCTTGTGAAGACCAATAAACCCTATAGTTGCATTAAAAGCAGGGTCCCCCGCATCCGGTATTATACTACTTTCGGATCTTCTTGATCATCTGCCCCCACGCATGAGATCTATTTCTGAATACAGCGGTAGTCCGTTTTAGGAACTCACCCACCTCAGGAAGTATTGCTTGAGCCAGGTAGAGGCAGCTGGAGAGCAAGCACAGGGCCGGCAGGGCCACCAGCATAGCGGCATGGGTCATTTCCGGAAAAGGTTCCTGTTGGGTCATTACCCAAGCAGCAGCCCCCATAAAAGGTACAAACCAGATTACCAGCTTGCCGATGAAATGTTGTGATTCATAAAGATGCCCAATGAGGTGCAGCAGTTGAGCGACAACGCCGACCAGCAGACCCATCCACAGCACGGTCAGGGTCGTATCCAATCCCAGGCTCAATGGATCAGCATGGGCGATACGTTCAAACACCGCAGCCTTACCGGGGAATGTCTTTATGTAGTGCTGCCCCGTGGTCGTGGCGACATACAAAAACCAGGTCATTTTATAAAAAACCAGCATCCCAACCTCAAGGATCAAGGCAATCACAAGGACCAATCCGCACCGGATCAGCCGGTCGGCGACCTGTTGCGCCCAACCGCTCAATTTGTCCACGGCAAGGGGGTGCTGTATCTTTTGCAGCAATGCCCCAAAGGGACGCCTGATCCGTTCGGCGCCTTTCAACATCCGAAGAAGCATTGCCCATGGGTTCGATGGATGCGTCTGTGCAACCGGTGCTGCCGTCTGTGCGGGGGCCGGGCGGGTTTTGGCCTTGGCGATGATAATACCGCAAGCCTCGCACTCCTCTGCCTGGGATTGTTGGTGGCCGCAATTGGGACAAGGCGCCATCATGTGTGGCGTCCGGTGTGGGGCCTGCGGCCCATGGGCTGGGGTCGAATTCCCATCCAAGGAGGCTGGCTGCGGCACTATCTTCTGAAAAGAGCAGGTGGCGCCGGTATGGCGAAAAAGATGCCCAAAGCGCTTGGCCGTCATTAAATCCGCACCCCTTTTAATGATCATGCGACCGGTAAACGTTGCATTTTCAAACCGCCTGGCAACCTTCGGATCGAGATCAAAGAGGCAGGCAATCACATTCCGGTGAATTTCCAAATTTTTAGGATCGTAACTCAAAATGACGTTATAGCAATCGTTTTCCATTTTCACCTCAGTTGCAGATCAATTTTAAGGCATAGTAGTATTGCTTAAAACAGGGGGGGGATGCAACGATATTATTGCTGTTTCTATTCGATGTGCTTCTCTGTAAGTACGGTCTAATATTAAGAGAGAGAGCCAAAATATGCCAATAGTAAACCACACTGAAAATATATAATATCTCCATCATTTCTCCACAATGATCAGGTAAAAACGACGCCAAAAATCACAAGGAGGGATGACATCATGAAAACCTGGCGGTGGTTGCGTATTTTAATGGTTGCGGTGCTCATTATTAGCGTGGAAGGGTGCGGCAGCTCCGGGACCGAAACATCAAATTCATCAACAAGCAACTCATCAGACGACGCATCGGATTCGGACGACAATTCGTCCGCTTCCAGCACCACCGATAGTTCCCAGTACGCTGTCTCGTATGCGGAAACGGCCGGCACCTACGACCCGGAAGACGTCCTGGACAACATAACGTTCGACTACGTCATTGAGATCGATTTTACGCAGAACACCGCTCGGCTGTTATCGGAAACAGCCCAGGCCATCACCGGCGACGGCGTGACGGTTCTGGCTGAGGACACCGCAAGTGTGATTGTTTCAGCCACCGAATACGGCATAACCATCAGTTCAAGCGTCAATGCAAAAATCAGGTACAACCTTTCCGGAGAATTGGACGGAACGCTGAGCGTTTCAAGCGCCGGGGATTACCAGCTCTACCTGGATGACGTCACGATCATCGGATCCGCCGGTCCGGCCCTTGATTTGGAATCCTCCAAAAAAGCTTTCATCGCCACCGCATCGGGCACGACCAATATGCTGATGGATTCGGCCACGCGCAGCATGACCATGAAGGCCGCCCTTTACGGCAAGGGGCCGATGGTTTTCAGCGGTGAAGGCACGCTGATGGTCACCGGAAGTTACAAACATGGAATATTCAGCAAAGACTATATCCGTGTGCAGTCCGGGGAACTGGACGTCGCCGTCAGCTCTAAAGATGCCGTGCGGTCGGTCAACGGATTTATCTTCGATGATGGGGAGTTGACCATCAATGCGGCGGGAACCGTCACAGACGATGAAAGTAAAGGGGTCAAGGTTGAGGGTTCGGAGGGGGATGACGGCGCCGGCAGGGGATATATCGTCATCAACGGCGGCTATCTCGATATTACATCCGTGGATAAGGCGATCACCGCCGGATGGGATATCGATGACGACGCGGAAACCGTCGACACCTCCGATGACCCCTCCCCTTATGTGGAGATCAATAACGGCGTTATTTCCATTACCACCACGGGAACCCCGTACGAATATGTGTCCGACGGCACGACGGTCAGTTGCAGTCCCGAAGGGATCGAAGGCAAATCCGATCTGACGATCAACAGCGGCTATCTCACTGTCAGCACCACCGATGACGGACTTAACGCCGGAGATTCAATCACCATCAACGGTGGTTATCTCTATTGTGCAAGCTCGGACAACGATGCCATCGATTCCAATGGCAGTCTGACAATCACCGGCGGCGTCATTGTGGCCATCGGCGCATCCGTCCCTGAAGGCGCCTTTGACTGTGATCAAAACACCTTTGCCATTACCGGCGGGACCCTGGTCGGTATCGGGGGGGCGCTGAGCAAGCCTACGACGACTGCCTGCACGCAAAATGTGGTGATTCTCGGCAGCGGCACACAGGGTTCCACCATCGGTGTCAAGGCGGCCGGCGGTACAGTCGCCTTCGCATTCACGATTCCGCAGTCCTACACCACAATGCTGCTCTCTTCCCCGGATATCGAGACCGGAACCCGTTATACCATCCATACAGGCGGAACCGCCTCGGGGGATGAAACCTTTCATGGTCTCTACCTGAGCAATCTGAGCTATTCCCAGGGAGCGGCCGGAAGTTCGTTTACGGTGTCATCGTGCGTCACAAACATCGGAATGAGATAAGGCGTTAATTGGATATCAAGCCGGCGGATCAAGCTATGGGGGCGGGATTGAACATCACCGAATCGTTGTGCAGCCCCGGACGGTCTGCGGCGGCAGTTTTCCGTCCGCCGGCAAAGGTGAAACAATTCCCAACCGACATTGACGATATTGTTCAAAATCATGAAATCGTCCTTTCACAAGGGCCACGGCCAACATACTTGAAGCCATGTTCTGGTCGTGGCCTCCTTCCAGCAATGGGAGTTTGCCGCATATGGACGAGCTAACCAATAGATATAAATGGAATCGATCCGGTCTTATCTCTTATCGTAATGATGCGTTTGCGGGCACGTCGGGCTCACTATAGACCAAATCTCCCTGGGCGCCCGGATGCAATTCTGCCGCATTGGCCTCGTCTGTATCGATGTGCATCTCGAGTCTATACTTTTCACTGACCCGCACAAGGACATCGCCGAAGGTAAGGTCGCGGGGTGAACCGGTGATCTCCACCTCAACTTCGTCACCATCATTGACCCCGTATGCTATTGCGTCCCGAGGCATCATATGGATATGCCGCCGGGCACAAATCAGCCCCTCACTTAAATGGACGGTACCTTTGGGGCCCTCAAGGGTGATAGGGGCGGAATTTTCAACCTGGCCCGATCTTCGGATGGGGGCATCCACCCCTAGCCGGTACTCATCGGTGCGGGCTATCTCAATCTGGTTGGACTTTCGAAGCGGCCCCAGCACACGGACACCATCTATTCGATCACGCGGGCCAATGAGGTCGACGGTCTGTTTTGAGGCAAATTGACCGGGTTGGGAGATCTCTTTATGGATATCCAATTGGCTCTCTTGACCAAAAAGCGTATTCATGGTTTGGCGGTCAAGATGTACATGGCGACCGCTTATGGCAATGGGGATCGGCTTGGGGTCTTGTACGGCGGTTTTAAGACCGACCACCTGTAAGGTCTCCAATGCGATGCTGAGCTGCTCATTGGTTGCCACAACCAGCGCACTGACCCTGGAGTGATCACTACTGATATCAACAACCGGATTTTCCTCGGAGACCTGGGCGTCCATATTCTTATCAACATCAATCATCAACCCAAGATAGTCAAATCGCTGGAGAATCCGTTGGCGGATCACCGAACTGTTCTGTCCGATACCCCCTGTGAGAAGAAGGGCATCCACACCTCCCATCACGGCACTGTATGCGCCGATGTATTTTCTGACGCGGTGGGCAAAGATGGCGATTGCCAGCCGGGCGGGTTCAAAACCCTGTGCAGCCTTAGCTTCAATGTCCCGCATGTCGCTCCCCAGGCCGGAGATGCCCAATAAACCACTCTTTCGGTATAAGAGATCCTCTGCTTTTTCAATGCCCAGTTCACGGCAGAGTTGAAGCACGACCCCAGGGTCCACATCCCCGGGTCGGGTACCCATGACGAGCCCCTCCAGCGGAGTCATCCCCATGCTTGTGTCCACGCAATGGCCATACTCCACAGCACAGACGCTGGAACCATTTCCTAAATGGCAACTGATCAATCGCAAGCGATCAACAGGCTGGCGCATATAGCTTGCCGCCCGTGAGGAAACAAATGCATGGGAGGTGCCATGGAAACCGTACCGCCGAATATTGAATTTTTCCGCCATATCCCTCGGCAGGGCATAATGCTTCGATCGTCTGGGCATTCTGGAATGAAATGCCGTATCAAATACCGCCACATGGGCCAAATCCGGAAGAAGATCTTTTGCTGCAAGGATACCCGCCAGGTTGGCCGGATTGTGCAAAGGGGCCAATTTTTCGCAATCCAGGATTGCATCAATGACATCATCGTCGATGATCACCGAGGCGAAAAACCGGTCACCCCCATGCACCACCCTGTGCCCGACAGCATTGATCGCAGTGATATCCATGGAAGACAGGATCTCCTGTAAGGCCTCGCCATGACCACCGGCTCGTTCATTGACCCGCTCGGCGATGCCGCCGGTGATAACCTCTTCAGAATCGGAATCAATGACCTGATATTTAATGCTTGATGAGCCGCAATTGATAACTAGTATATTCATGTCCCCATTCCCCTTTTTATCATGTAGAAATGGACCCTATATTTTCTTATTGATCATACAACAACATGGCTGGGCGTCCATCTATCGTTATCCATAACAAAAGATGGGCACGCTACGCTTTGCCCATCCTACATGGACCGGCAACGCAGGATCTGGAGCCATCTTCAATGGCAGCACAAAATCCTGATTCACATAGGATCATGCCGCTCAAATAGTCGGAGGGCTTCAGAGACAAGGCATCCGGAGGTGAAGCCGTATTGCAATACTGCGAACCTCCGGTAACGAAGTATCTGAAGTCCTCCGGCTATTTGAGCCGGATTTTCTTGCTTGGTAGGCCCCACACAAAGAACTTGACCCACTCGAATCCGAAGAGAAGCAAGGCCTTGTCGTTGTTACGCAGCCGCTTCTTCAGGTCCGGTTTGATCCGGTAGCGCTTTAAAAAACTGCTGGTGAAAAGAAACTCTCGAAAACGGTCCAGATTGTAAGTTGCCATAAAGGCCATTTTGGCTTTGGCGCCGTGGGGACCCTGTCTCCCCCACGGATCATTTTGAAAGAGGCGGCGGATGTCAGCCCACCGCATGGTCATGTCGTGATAGCGCTCGGCCTCCTGATCCTGGGCCCAGGTCTGGGTGGTCCACTGCTGGTCTTCATGCTGTCCCAGACAAAAGTCGGGCGGCCGAAAAAAATGGACCGCCGTCCTGCTGCCGTCGGCGGCGTCGTACTGAGCCCCTTGTTCCACCGGAAATGTGCGGCAGGTATCGGGACGGTCCGGGTAGACACGGCAGCCGGCATCGGTCAAATATGGGCAGGTTTGCGCGTTAGTCTCCGACATGTGCAACAACACTTCGGGAAAGTAATGCCCATCACGCAGCACCACATCCACATGCTCTTCGATGAATTGATCTGTGGAGATCTTCAGGTGACGACTCAACCGCAGCACATCATAAGGATAGAGGAAGAGATTGAGATTGCGGCAGCACTGATTGAAACAGGCCAGGGCCGCATGGCATTTAAAGTTGAAATGCTCTCCCGGTTCCAGCCGCTTTCCGGAAATGTCGTCTTGCTTCTTTGCGTCTATATATCTCATGATCTTTCACTATTTAGATCTACATCATAACTTAACACTATCATCTATTATAATCTGAGCGATGGTCATTTTTATCTTCTGATAAAATCCCAACGCCTGCCGAAGTTGTCGTTCCAACTTCGCCATGGTCACATATAAAGGCGTTCGATCCAATTGGGCTTCTTTGGACGCGCCGCATTGGGCGTAAAAGTCGTCACACCCCGGGCCGGTTTGCAATCGGCCGTCGGGCCGGCGCAATGCGTGGGAAATGCCGTGCAGCCGACAAATCATGGGGCGGTGGGCATAAAGCATACAGCGGCCGGCCGTATTGAGCGGGCACATCACCCTTCCCGGTTTTTGATCCTGCTCCATTTTGGCCGTCTGCTCCAACGCCGCCATGGCTCGGATTTTCACATCGGCCAGGGCTTGGGGTCCAATCTCCTCCAAGCCCGATTTAATATAGAGATACTCTACCAGTGTATGATGGTAAAACCGGGTCAGACAGCAGTTGTCCCGGCAGCCGTTGCACACAAAGCCGGAGTTCCGGGCGGCCCCATCGTAGGCACGGTCCATTTGCTCAAAGAGATAGATCACTGACTGGCGGAAAGGACCGGGAATTTTCATGGGTGCGCCCAATATAGGGTTAAAAGGTCGGCGACGGGAAAAAGATTCGCGCATAAAGGGACAAGGCATAACGATCGGTCATACAGGCCAGCAGGTCGCACACCAAACGCTCCTTGGATGCTCCGTTGGATCCTAGGGCGGGCAGGCGCATCTTTTTGAGTTCATGTGCCAATAGCGCTTCGTCTTCCATAAAATGGGCAAAGAGTTCGGACATGATCTTCTTGGCTTTGACAAATTCGTTGTGCACCTTGGTCGAGCGATACACCTTTTCATAGAGAAATTGGCGCAGTTCGCCCATGGCCCCAAATACCCTGTCACTCATATCGAGGATCAATTGACCGTCCCGGGGATGGCTATGGGCAATCAGGTCGGTCATCATGGTGGTCACGCGTTCATCATGGGTGTACCCCAACACTGTCACACACTGATCCGGCGTGTCCGCTTCGGCGATAACCCCCGAATGAATGGCGTCGTCCAGATCATGGTTCAAGTAAGCCATGATATCCGCCACCCGCACCACACGCCCTTCTACTGTGGCCGGCAACTCCTTGGGATTGTCCGGCATGATCTTGCCATAGCCCTTAGAGTGCCGCAAAATGCCGTCGCGCACCTCATAGGTTAAGTTGAGCCCCTTGCCGAAATGCTCCAACAGTTGGACCACCCGCAGACTCTGGGCCTGGTGGGAAAAGCCGGTTGAAAAAATCTCTTTGAGCACCATCTCACCGCCGTGGCCAAAGGGAGTGTGCCCCAAATCGTGTCCAAGTGCGATGGCTTCGGCGAGATCCTCGTTCAGAAACATGGCGCGTGCAATGGTACGCGCGATTTGAGCCACTTCCAAGGTGTGGGTCAACCGCGTGCGGTATTCATCCCCCGACGGGTTAAGAAAAACCTGGGTCTTCTGCTTAAGGCGCCGAAAGGCGTTGCTGAACAGAATACGATCTTTGTCCACTTGAAATGCAGTGCGAATGGAACAAGGCGCCTCGGGTTTGGACCGGCCTTGGGAAGCGGCGCTCTGGCACCCGAAGGGCGACATGAAGTTGGATTCACGCTTTTCAAACTCTTCCCGCAGGGTGGCGGGACCGGCTGTTTCAAGTTGCTCGACTTTTGGTCTCATGGGGTTCATAACCTCGGCCAGATACCCCCGGCCGGCATGCAACAGAGGCAACCTATATTTGCGTGTTAACAGCAGCGACCGGATATGGTATAAATTTGGCGCGAGGGTAAGGTAACCCATAATGCATTAGCAGGCAACTGGATTTTTTACGCAAACGCGCCATCAAGTTCAATGACCCGCTTACCGCAATGGGTGTTGATCCCAAGAACAAGCTAATGGAATAAGGTCATCATGGGCGGCCACCATTTGATATTGGGCCAACTGACGGATTTTATCAGCGGCGTCACTCTGGATGACACCCTGGATGAACGCCATCGCCAATGGGTCGGCCGCCTGCTGGTGGAACAAAAAGGGTATGCCAAACACCATATCACTCCCCGGCACGAACTATCGGTGCGCGTGGGCGGCAAATGCGCCCGACTCTTTATTACCTATGTCGTAACCTTGGAAGACCGAATGGCCATGCTCATTCAATATGGCCCCGGATCATTGGTCACCCGACACCGTCCGGCCTTGGCCATGTCGCGACTGGCGGCAAGTTACCAGATACCCGTGGTGGTGGTGACCAACGGCGTAAATGCCGATATCATCAGCGCAGTGGACGGCGGGATCATGGCCCAGGGGCTGGCCAATATTCCCAACCGCCAACAGTTGGGCGCACTGTCAAAACTGCACCCGTGGACAACGGTCAGCCGGCAGCGGGTAGAGATGGAATCGCGGATTCTCATGGCCTATGAAGTGGATGACCGCTGCCCCTGTGATGACAGCACATGTAAGATTGATTAGGACGGTTGATAAACCCATGAAAAGTCTGCATCATACACATGATCCAACGACATGAACATTATATGGGCCAAGCTTTAACCCTCGCCCAACAGGCCCTTGACCAGGACGAGTTTCCGGTGGGCTGCATCGTGGTCTATGAGGGAGAGGTCATTGCCCGGGGTGAACGCACGGGTACCCGGCAACAGGTTCCCAGTGAACTGGATCACGCCGAGATGATCGCGTTGCGTCAATTGGAAAACACGGACAGGTCCGCCAACGTACCCATAGACCGCAAAAAAGCCATCCTATACAGCACCTTAGAGCCATGCCTGATGTGTTTCGGCGCCTTGCTGATCAGCGGCATCGGCACCATCGTCTATGGCTATGAAGACGCCATGGGAGGCGGTACCAGCTGCGATAGAACGCAACTACCGGCGCTCTACAAGGATAACGGGGTGCGGATCGTGCCCCATATTTGCCGACGCCAGAGCCTGGCCCTGTTCAAAGATTTTTTTTCCCGTCCCCACATCAATTATTGGCAAGGCAGCATTTTGGCGGAGTATACGCTGGCGCAATCGGATTGAATGTGCTATCGGTAAATACCATAGAGGTTCTCAATCGATCATTTTTTACTTGCAATTCTAAGGACCTTTATATAATGAACAAGATTTTAAATTCGGTTCTCAATTATACGATCCCCTTTTCCGCCATGTGGGTAAAAATTGAGGTGTAGTGGTATTTTCATTTAAACGCGTAACCCAGGAGGTGTTCGCATAGCTCATAATCGAATTGCAAGACATCCACAGGAGCCAAGGACTCGAATTAACAACAATATTCGTGTCAGTGAAGTCCGGGTAATTGATCCAGATGGCAACCAGATCGGTATCGTACCGACCAAAGAAGCACTTGCCACCGCCGCTGAATTTGGGCTTGATTTGGTGGAGGTATCACCCAACGCCAAACCGCCGGTGTGCAAGATTATGGATTACGGCCGTTATAAGTATGAGCAGACCAAGAAACAGCAGGAAGCCAAAAAGAAGCAAACGACCTTCCAGCTCAAAGAGATAAAGGTGCGGCCCAAAACAGGCGAGCATGATCTGCAAACTAAATTGGGTCACATTCGTAAATTCTTAGTGCGCAAAGACAAGGTCAAGGTCACATGCATGTTTCGGGGACGCGAAATCGCCCTTTCCGGTCGCGGCAGAGAGTTGTTGGGACAGATTGCAGCTGAAGTTGAAGACCTTGCGATAGTTGAGCAGATGCCCAAGTTTGAAGGCCGCACCATCATGATGGTTCTGGCGCCCAAATAGGGCCGACATTCACCGCGGACCAAAGATGCACACATCCAGTTAGCGTGGGCCAGTTCTGTTTTGGCGTTCGCGCCGATTGTTGTTTTCATGCATCTGTCATTTGAGTCGGTGCAACCTACTATAATGTACGTACATTGAAAGTGAAAATTAGGAGAAGCGTCATGCCAAAAATCAAAACCAACCGGTCAGCCGCCAAACGTTTTAAGAGAACCGGTAGCGGGAAATATGCTTTTGCCAAATCACATGGTAGCCACATATTGACCAAGAAGAGCACCAAGCGAAAACGGCGCCTGAGACAGCCGCAGATTGTCAAAACCAGTGATATGAAAGAGATTCGCCGGATGTTGCCCAACGGCTAACCCATGTGCCGGGCTGCCGGGCAAGGGAGTGGTTCATATCCGGATCGGTCCATGGGTGAATTAAAAGGAGAGATCAATGCGTATTAAAAGAGGAAATAAAGCGCGCCAACGCCGCAAGAAGGTATTAAAACTGGCCAAAGGGTATCGCGGCGGCCGCAGCAAACTGTATCGCACAGCCGCAGATGCTGTGGACAAAGCACTCATGTATGCCTACAGGGACAGACGCCAACGCAAACGCAATTTCCGGCGCCTTTGGATTGCGCGCATCAATGCTGCCGCCCGCATCAACAACGTATCGTATAGCCGGTTTATTCACGGCCTTAAAAAAGCCGATGTGACTCTGGATCGTAAGGTTTTGGCTGAACTCGCCATTTCCGACCCCGCCGGTTTTGCGCAAATTGCCGCATTGGCCTCACAAAATTAGACACGCGAACCTTTCGTTCGCCACAAGCCAACCTACTTGGAGGCGGCTGCTTTTCGCGGCCGCTGACCATACCCTCAACCCTCAGATAGAGACTGAAGATAGAGACTGAACGTGGACTCGACCATCAATCAAATCTATACACAAGCCGTTCAGGAGATTGAAGCCGCCACCACAACCGATGCCGTTCATTCACTGAACACCAAATATCTCGGGCGCAAAGGGGTGGTCACACAATTTTTACGCAATATCTCCACTCTGCCAAAGCAAGAGCGCCCCACCGCCGGCAAAGAGGCCAACCAGGTCAAACAGAAGATCGATGCGGCCTGTACACAAGCGATATGGTCGTTGCAGGAAGCTGGCAAGGAGGCCGGCCCCGGCATCGATGTCTCCCTGCCCGGACGTACCGTTGCAATTGGATCGCTACACCCGATCACCCAAATCACCAATGAGATTTGCGATATATTCGGCCGCATGGGATTCGCAGTGGCTGAAGGCCCGGAAGTCGAAAACGACTATTATAACTTTGAAGCCCTCAACATCCCCAAAAACCACCCGGCCAGGGATATGCAGGATACCTTCTACATCTCTGAAGATATTGTCTTGCGGACCCACACCTCTCCGACCCAGCCGCGGGTGATGGAAAAACAGGACCCGCCGGTTCGCATCATCGCACCGGGCAAAGTGTACCGCTGCGATTCCGACCTGACCCACACCCCCATGTTTCACCAGGTTGAAGGATTGCTGGTGGATGAGAACGTCTCTTTTGGCGACCTGAAGGGGACGTTGACCAATTTTGTTCACCAGATGTTCGATGCAGAGACCAAGTTGCGGTTCCGCCCGAGTTTTTTCCCCTTTACCGAACCCAGTGCCGAAGTCGACATTCTGTGTGTGATTTGCCGCGGCAAAGGATGCCGCGTCTGCTCAAAAACCGGATGGATAGAAGTTCTGGGTTCCGGCATGGTTCACCCGGCCGTGTTCGAAAAGGTCGGTTACGATACCTCGCGCTATACCGGCTTTGCCTTTGGCATGGGCGTCGAACGCATTGCAATGCTCAAGTATCGCATTGACGATATTCGAAAATATTTCGACAATGACATACGGTTTTTGAAACAGTTTTAATAAAGGCTATCATTCGATGAAAGCAAGTTTATCCTGGCTGCGCAGCTACGTTGATATTCAAATGGATGTTGACAAGTTGGCCCACGCTTTGACCATGGCAGGTCTGGAAGTGGATGCGGTTTACGATCGCTATGAATATCTAAATTCAGTTCTGGTGGGCCGTATCACGGACCTTGCGGCCCATCCCAAAGCCGACAAACTCAAATTATGCCGGGTGGAAGCCGGGCAGCAAAGCCACCGTGTGGTTTGCGGAGCACCCAATGCAGCGGTGGGAATGTTGGCCCCTTTGGCGTTGCCGGGAACTGAATTGATAGATGGTACCGTATTGGGCATCAGCACCATCCGCGGTGAAACATCCCAGGGCATGCTGTGCAGTGAATTAGAACTTGGGTTGGGACTGGACGCATCAGGACTCATGGTGCTGGACAGTGCCTTAAAACCGGGCACACCCATCAAACAGGCATTGGCGCTTTCCGACACGGTTTTTGATATCGACTTGACACCCAACCGGCCTGACTGTTTGAGCATCATCGGAATTGCCCGGGAAATCGCCGCCATCCAGGGAAACACCATCAAACGCCCCACGGTTCAATTGCCTGAAGGCAGCAGCGATATTAACGCGCACACCTCGGTCACCATTGATGCGCCGGATCATTGCCCGCGCTACGCAGCTCGGCTTATCACCGATATTAAGGTAGGCCCCTCGCCGTTCTGGCTCCAGGACCGTTTGCTCTCGGTGGGACTGCGGCCCATCAACAACCTGGTGGATATTACCAATTTTGTCATGCTGGAAACGGGCCAGCCCCTGCACGCCTTTGATTTTGATGAGCTGGCGGAAAATCGTATCGTCGTTCGGACCGCCGACGAGGGCGAAAAATTTACCACCCTGGATGAAAAAGAGCGCAAGATGAGCGCTGAAACCCTCATGATTTGTGACGGCGAAAAAGCGGTGGGCATCGCCGGCGTCATGGGCGGCATGAATTCGGAAATTCGAGTCGAAACATCCCGGGTACTGATTGAGGGCGCCTACTTCAATCCGGTGAGCATTCGAAAGACAGCCAAACGCCTGGCCCTCAACACAGATGCGGCTCACCGGTTCGAACGCGGTGTAGATCCCGGCGGCACCTTGCTCGCCATAGACCGAGCGGCTGAATTAATGGTCCAAACGGGTCATGGCAAACTCATACAGGGAGCCATTGATGTGCAGCATGATGTTCCCCAACCGCCGGTCATCGACCTCAAGGTATCGGCAACCAATCGGGCGCTGGGAACCCATCTGACAAGAAAAGAGATTGCCGGACTCCTGGACGGCATCGCATTCAAGACCAATCCCATTGATGACGACACCCTTCGTGTTGAAACACCCAGCTTCCGTGTCGATGTCAGCCGGCCCCAAGATTTGATGGAAGAGGTGGCGCGCCGATGGGGGTATGACAATATTCCCACCACTTTTTCGGCTATTCCGGCCGACAGCACCCGAGCACCCCAAAGGCAGGTTCAAGGCCAACGTATCCGGGATCTGTTGGTTGGACTGGGTATTTCGGAAGTTGTGAATTACAGCTTCATCCACAAGGACTCATGTGATCGCCTCAGGTTTAAAGAGGACGATGCCCGTCGAACCGTGGTTGAACTCGTCAACCCTTTGACCGAAGATCAATCGGTGTTGCGCAGCTGTCTGATTCCAGGTTTACTGGAGACCATGCA
>CAJIBC010000078.1_pt1 | contig 15238 bp, 14 predicted proteins | sample 9199231 | NCBI WGS metagenome assembly CAJIBC01 (sample SAMEA7708282, study PRJEB35096) | sediment metagenome | biome: marine neritic benthic zone biome [ENVO:01000025]; feature: sediment [ENVO:00002007]; material: shallow marine sediment [ENVO:03000034] sea grass bed [ENVO_01000059] ...
CTCAATATACGGAATAAATTACGGATTCAGAACCAAAAGGTGAATTTGAGAACCTTTCTTTTGTCAGTTTCCTAAAAACGAACCTGGCGCCGAGGCAAGTTGTTGATCCGTTATATTTCGTCAATCAAATCCCCAATTTTCAGTTGTTGGATATCCTGACGAGGTCGGAATTTGTGTGCATGTATCTGTTTACATCCGGCTTTATTCCGGATTTGATCAGAAGCTTATTGAGTTTCTGCAATTGTTGGTGGAGCTCCACGAGCTTACCCTCCATGAGCATGGCCAATACGGTCATCCGATTTTCCGAGTTGCCGGCTTTATCCAATAATCGATCAATTTCCCGTTGAAACTCACGGTATTCAGGATGCTGGTCAAGGAACGCCATCTTATCAGCCAATGCGATGGCAAGGGCCTTTTCCGGGTTCCAGGGAGCGTCATGACCGCGGTCTGGTAGCTCGATTCTTAATCTGTTCGCCATGTGGTCCTCTCCTTCCAATCCAAATCAGCCGGAAGCCGATCAGGGATCCTTACGGCATCACTGTTGTTACCCTCTGAATGAAGCCTAACTCGAAGTCCATCATATCATTAATAGCGTCGGAGGTCCACTTTCGATATTCAACGGGCCATAGTTGATGACCCGGGGCGGCCGGTTGACATCATGGTGTTGTTTTAATTGTCGAGTTTGTTCGCGATGAGGGTCTCCAATATACTTTGTATCACCGGCTCCGCTTTGTGTTCATCAATCCGGCATGCGCCTGCACCCCGATGGCCACCACCTCCAAATTCCGATAGCAAATTTCCGACATTCACATGGCAGCCGCGATTCAAGATACTGTGGCCTAATTTAACCACTGTTTTTGAGTTTTCATGAAATATTTTCATGTTGACCACTGTTTCCGGGAAGAGGGAATATATTAAAAACCGGTTGCCATTGGGGGCTGGATCAAGTCCACGAAAATCCGTTATGGAAACCAGACCTTGGGTTCGGGTGTGTTTTTTAAGGTACTCTTCATAAGCCTTGTTTTCTGACAATACCCCATCGCATCGCTGTTTGACCCTTGGGTTCGATAAGACCTCATCGATGGAAAGGGCACCCAACAGTTCCACCATCTCATCGCAATAGCTAAAGTCTGACGCATGTTGTGCGGATATTGTCATAGAGAGCAGAATATACGGGTATTTTTCGGGGTGCAAAATTTCGTCAAGATTCAGTTGGGCGTCGTCAATTTTATCGGCCTGCCGGACAAGGGCCTGAAACCGAGGATCGATCACATCTTGATAGTACTCATAGATCAATCCCGCAGCGGATGGCGCCACTCGGTACAGCCCTTTGTGAGGCGTTTTGGGCTCATTGGAGACATGGTGGTCAAACCACAAAGCACAGTTGCCCCAGATCGGCAGATTGGCAATAATATCCTCCGGGCCCACCTTGATTCGGCCGTGTTGCATATCGCTGGGTTGGGTCCACAGGATTTCAAGATGAGGGCCGATGGCAGCCTTGAGCAAAACGGCGCAGACAACGCCGTCAAAGTCGGGTCGGGTGATTATTCGTTTCATCATACCCATAATAAATATCAAGTGCGGTGGACAAAAGCAAACATTTGAAAGTGTTTTTAAGTTGCAGCTTCCACCAAGGCGTGCAAGGACTATGATATCGGCTGGAAGGTATATGGATCACAATGACAAGATTATACCCAATTGAGTACAGATGAACCCGCCTTTTTATAGCGGAACCCTACTCGCAGATTTCGTGGACATGGATTCCCCAGATGCGGTATTGGATGAGGTGCTGTTTATTATGACCCTCATTCAGCCCCAAACGGATCCCTCCCGTCTGACCAATGCCTTTGGTTTCATGGTGAGCCTTTATAAAGGGCAGTGGCCCGGTGAACGGGCCTGCAATACCCATTATCATGATTTGAGGCACATTACCGATACCATGCTGGCCATGGTGAGATTGATACACGGTGCTGTCTTGACGGGCAGCCGTATCAAACCCGGCGATGTTTTCATCGGTTTGGTCGGCGCCCTGGCCCATGATACGGGTTATATCCAAAATAGGGTGGACAGTTCAGGAACCGGGGCTAAATATACCACCGTCCATGTTCAACGGAGCATGGCGTTTATTGAGCACTATGGCCACCGTTACGGTTTGACGACAGAGGGAATCGAGGCTTGTCAGTTGATGATCCACTGCACGGATCTGGCTGTGGATATATCTAAAGTGCAGTTCCCATCCCGGGCGGTTGAGTTGCTGGCCAAGCTGTTGGGTTGCGCTGATTTGATCGGCCAGATGGCTGACCGTACCTATCTTGAAAAGCTTTTTTATCTCTATCGGGAGTTTGAAGAGGGGCATGTGAGCGGCTTCCGGGACGAGATGGACCTGTTGACCCAGACCCTTGCATTTTTTCCGATGGTTGAAAAACGGTTGAAACACCAACTGGGCGGCTACGATGACCTGTCCCAGGCGCACTTCGCACGGCGCTGGGGTGTGTCCAAAAACCTATACCGCGAAGCCATTGAAAAACAGCAAAAATACCTCGAGCTTATCGTCACCCATCTGGATCGTGAGCCCAGTGAATTCCTGCGGCGCAAGCGAATTGTCGAAAAGCTACTAACAGCTAAGCAAGGGCAAGATTAAGTTACTGAGCGGGTTGAAAAGGGGCTCGTTTATCTATGACCTTGCCTTCGTCGTCGATCACAAACAGGATAAACTGGCCTTCCATCGCATATTTTTCCAGGTCTTCATAGATGATGGCCTGGATTTCATATTTTTGCCCCTTCTCTTTGACCATATGGATAACGCCTTGGGACGCTGCCTCTTTATTTAAAAACATGGGGATAAAAGAGATATCATTTTCCGAGTCCATTTGGCCTACGATGTGGTCGTCGCTGCCCGGGTTTTGCACCACTACATAAACCCATGAGTGGGCATCAATTTGTTGGGTCATGCGCCTCTCCCGTAATAAGAAACAGCCCCTTAAGCATTAAGCAGATGCATGGGGCTGACATTCATAACAACTTGGACTTTTAACCGAAGCGTCGCCATTTTTCAACTATGATATCAGGCGGACCACCTCCGGTGGGATGGCTTCTCTGTCTAATGCCATGCGCACTTTCGCGGACAGGGTTTGAGACTGAAAGGGTTTCTGAATGAAGTCCACGCATCCGTAATCGAGCATGGTTGTGATCTGGCGGTTCACATTGTAGCCGCTGGCCACGATTACCAGTACATTGGGATTGTCTTTTTTTAATTCCAGAAATACCTGGTCGCCATGCAGATCCGGCATGATGACGTCCAGCAGCACCAAGTTGATTTGATCTTTGTAATCGGAATAGATCTCAATGGCTTCGGTGCCACTTTCAGCCATCATGACCCGATACCCCTGTCGTTCTAAAATTTCGCGTCCGATTTCAGAGGCCAATGAGTCGTCATCAACGATTAGAACCGTTTCGCTGCCTTTGTTGAGGTTTACCTCAACAGGTTCGCTGGGGGACTCTTTACTCAGTACCGGTAGATAGATGTTGAAGGTGGTGCCGTGGCCCTCTTCACTATAGACATTGATTATGCCATTATGGCTTTTAATGGTTCCGTAGGCGGCGGCCAGTCCCAATCCTTCATACCGAATGGGCCTGAAAGGGGAAAAAAAAGGTTCAAAGATCCGACGTTTGGCCTCTTCATTGAGTCCTGGGCCCGCATCGGTAACGGAGATTTTTACATACCACCCGGGGTCGCTGGCGAATGGGTGGGTATAGACGTGATCCAAATAGATGTTCTCCGATTGAAGGTAGAGATCGCCGCCTTCCGGCATGGCCTCGGCCGCATTCATATAAAGGCTGAGCAGGACTTGACCGATTTGAACTCTGTCCACCCGGGTTGGCCTTAATTTTTTTTCGTAGATTTCATGAACCTGGAGACGGTTGTTTGATCTCATGAACATTCTGGAGGTGCTTTTTAGAATTTTATTCAAATCAGTGGGCATCACCACATATTTTCCCACCTTGGCAAAACTGAGTATCTCTTTGGCCAGACGACTGCCTTTTTCAGTGGATTGATTGATGCGATCCAGATGTTTTTGCATGGTCGGATTTCGTGGAGGATTCATGCGCATGATGGATAGATTCCCTTGGATGGCCATGAGCACGTTATTAAAGCCGTGGGCCAGCCCGCCGGCCAGGGTTCCCAGAGCCTCCATCTTTTGTGCTTGCTGCAACTGATTTCGAATGCGGAGCTCTTTTTCAGCGGCTTTGACCTGTTTGGAAACATCCCTGAGCACTCCTCTGAATCCAATGGGGAGATCCTCCTGATTTTTGACCAGGGCTGCGGCAAATTCAATAATCAGGGTGTGCCCTTTTTTATGAAAAACTTCATAGTTGCTGACTTTGGCATCTTTTCCCGATTTATAGACTTTCCCAAAAACGGCTTGCATGGCGCGGGCGGTGCGCGGCGGCGTGAAATCACGGAAAATTGTACCGATGAGCGTTTCCTTGGTGTAACCGGAGATATCACATAACGCCTTGTTGCAAAAGGTGATTCGGCCATCAAGGTCGCTCTCAAAATAGCCCTCCTGGATGCTTTCGATGATTTGACGGTATTTCTCATCGTTGTGGGCCAGTTGTTTTTTGTACTTTCTCTCTTTCTCAATGGTTTTTCGGAGTTCGGCGTTTTCTTTTTCGGCCTTCTTCAATTTATCTTTGTATGCCTGCACCTCCATTTTCAGGGCGTGGGCAGTATCGTTTTTCGGTTTGCATTGGGTCCTTTTTTTTGCCATACGATGCCTTTCCATGAGGCGGTCCAACTAAAATCCAAGATCCTGATTGATCAGAATCACAATGATACGTCCTTTGGGGAAAGATTTTTGGGTAATGGTCCAACTATTACAAATGCGATCAGGCGCGTTGCAATCCTGGCATTGGCCGGTTTCTAAACACGGGGTCTTTTTGTCCAATCGCATTACATTGACCGGTGCTGCATATTGCTTAATCCGGTCCATGGCCGACTTGAGGTCCGGAACGAGTTTATTGCGGCCCACCATCACAATCACCGCCTTAGGTCCGAATGTCAAAGCCGCTATACGGTTTCCGACCATATCGAGATTAATCAGATGGCCTTTTTCAGTAATGGCATTGGTACCGGTGATGAACAGATCTGTGAGCAGGGCTTTGCGGCGGCGTTCGAGCCCTTCGGCAGCAGAGACGCTTTTATCATACGTATCTAATATTTCAAGATCCTGACGTTTTTTTAGCAAGTCGTAAAGACCTGATTTGACAAATGTCATGGACCCCCCCCATGATATGCTCGTGGGTGACAGGGTCGGTATAATCTGCTCTGCGACCAATTGATGTGCTTGGTGTAGATCAGCTGCTATATGGGCCTCAAATCGGTTTTTTTCCAACGCCGTCTTAAGTGATTGGAGACGTAGATTCCAAAAATGGTCTATGGGTTTGTCCATATGTGAATTTCCTCCGGTCCGACAGATAAAAATTCATGATAGGATACAAGTCGTCGGTGAAGCTCAGGCGGTTGGGGGCGATACCGTGGCGATCCTCTCTTTTATAATAAATAACAGGGGATAGTGTCAACTGATGTCGGTGCATATTTTCTTTGTTGACAGACGGTCGCCATCAGACAGGGTCAATTTGGTGTGCGTATCCATAGGCTTTAAGATAATTAATTTGGACTGCGATGTTGGTGGTCGCGGTATTACAATAGAGCTTCTTCACGCTAGCCTTGCCACATTTATTATCTTAAAGCCTATATTAAGGCTTTACTTTTTAGCAGACTTGGTTGTATTTTCGTGCCGATTTTATGATACACCGAGTTAAGGAGAGGGCCATGGCTCAGAAGTTCAGCATTCCAGAAGAGTACGAGATTCCGTTTCGCCGTATTTTACCCTATCTGTCTGCGCCATTGCAAAATGAACCCAAGGTTCTTGAATCCTTGTTACTCTATTTCAAACTCGGTGGTGAAAAGATGGCGCGAATCGTCATCGATGCCTTGAATGTTACCGAGCGCATACAATACGCAGAAATGATTAAAAAAATGCGTGAAGAAGCCATGCTTCGCGATAATCAGAATGGATCTGATGAGGATCAAGAAGACAAACAGGACGGTGACGGTGGAAAGGGCGACAACGACAACGACGATGACGATGAGACGGATAAGCCCGATAAGCCTGAATAATGTCAAGTATCAAATCTCAAAGCGTTTTACCTTGCCCCCGCCCCCGGCGACGCCATGAAGGTTTTGTTTGCCCGCCTCTCCCGTGAAAAGGCCCGAATCTATGGACTGACCCTGGCATCTGTGGGTATCTCTCACCAAATCCAGCGACGAGGCCGCAAGTGGGCTATCACGGTTTCGACTTATCACCGTGCGGCCGCCATTGAAGCCATTGCACTCTATTTAAGCGAAAATCCATCCCAGCAACCCCCTAAGCATCCCCTGGTCGCACCCGGGGTCAAAACCTATTCCGCCTTCTATATCGTGCCCTTTCTGGCCTTGATTCACTGGGCCGTCACCCCGGGTTTTGAGCACCAGGTGTTCGTGGACACCCTTGGGGCGGATGCCGCCCAAATGATGTCAGGTGATCTATATCGGAGTATCACCGCACTGCTGCTCCACAAAGACTGGGCCCATGTGGTCAATAATATGGCAGCAATGGCCCTGTTCGGCACTGTGGCGGCATCCATCTGTGGTTGGGGCGTGGGTTGGCTCATGATCCTGCTTTCGGGTGCAGCGGGAAATATGGCCACTGCGGCGTGGTATCAGCATGGGCATGTCGCCATTGGCGCTTCAACTGCGGTGTTTGGTGCTCTGGGGATTTGCGTTGCGCTTAATCTTTGGCGTCATGCCCGGATCCCTCAGCCGTCGTGGCGGATGTGGCTGCCCCTTGCCGGAGGATTGGCGCTGTTGGGATTTTTGGGCGGTTCCCCCCATTCCGATGTGATGGCCCACCTGTCAGGATTTGGTTCTGGATTGGTCATCGGCGCAGGATATGGTTGGAATTGCAAACAACCACCGGGGTTTGCCGTCCAGTTAGCTGCGGCGATTGCGGGGGTGGGGATGATCGTCGTATGTTGGGGTGTTGGGGTTAATGCTGCAAACTGAACGGGGTCTGCTATAGGCTTTAAGATAATTAGTTTGGCAAGGCTAGAGGGAGGAAGCTGTATTGTAATACCGCGACGACCGATAACGCAGTCCACATTAATTATCTTAAAGCCTATAACGGATATGGGGTGAGGCTTTCATATCCCTGTTCGGTGACCGCAATGGTCTGTTCAAATTGGGCGGAAAGGGAGCGATCTTTGGTCACGGCCGTCCATTTATCGTCCAAAATGATCAATTCATGGCCACCCAGGTTGATCATGGGCTCGATGGTAAACACCATGCCCGGAACCAGTTGAACGCCATCCCCGCGTCGTCCGAAGTGTGCAATTTGGGGGGGTTCGTGAAAGTCATAGCCAACACCATGGCCCACAAACTCACGCACTACGGAACAGCCGTTGCTTTCAGCATAGGTTTGGATGGCCCAACCGATGTCACCTACGGTATTGCCCGGTCGCACCATGTTCAGGGCCGCTTTCAGACTCTGGCGCGCCACTTCGACGATTTTTCGTGCTTTTTGGCTTGGTGTGCCGATAAAGTAAGTCTTATTGGCATCTGCATAATATCCGTTTAGAATTGAAGTGACATCCACATTCACAATATCCCCGTCTTTTAAGATGCGGTCTCCCGGAATGCCGTGGCAAATCACTTCGTTGACAGAGACGCAAACGCTTTTGGGATATCCTCGATAATTCAAAGGTGCCGGGGTGGCGCTGTTTTCAATGGTAAACTCATGTACCAAGGTGTTAATAGAATCAGTCGTGATGCCGGGCTTTAAGTGCTGTTCAACCAGGTCCAGTGTCTTAATGACCAATCGGCCGGAGCGCCGAATCGCTTCCAATGCAGCATCGGATTTGATCCGAATTTTAGGCTTGTGGGGGTGGCTTAAGGGCTGCTCCATACCGGTTTTGCCCATGCAGCACTTTTTGAATTTTTTACCGCTGCCACAGGGACAAGGATCATTCCGACCGATTTTTGAACTTCTGATTGGTTGATTCACCCCTGGTACGCCTTCCGATTCAGTGGTTTTCATCAAAAAGTGAAAAATATCAACGGCGTCTACCTATAGTGGATTGCCCGTTCGCTGTCAATCCACAATCCTGGCTCGATAGGCGCCATTGGGAGGGATTTGAAAAGGCGCTGCCTGGGCCAATACGGTGGCCCCAAGATGCCGGAATAATATTTACAATGCCAGTGAGCATCAGGTATGAAAGCTTATCATGTCCGATTAACAATGAGAAAGGAGCAGGTGCTATCATGGGCGATCAAGAAGATGGGCGGAACATGGATCTGGAGTGGGAGAGTCGCGTATTGTGCAGCGATGAGAGCTGCATCGGCACCATTGGCGCCGATGGATGTTGCCGAGAGTGTGGAAGACCCTATGAAGGGGAATTGCCCACAGGCTTCGATGCACCGGAAGGGGAAAGTTTAACATCTTCAACCGGTCCCAAGGAAGATGATACGTGGGACACTCTTGATGAGAGCAATGAGATGGAAGATGACGGACACGAAGAGACCGTCCCAGATGATGAATGGGCGCGACGAATCCTCTGCAGCGATGAGAGTTGCATCGGCGTTATCGATGAAGAGACCGGTTGTTGCAAGGAGTGTGGCAAACCGTACCGAGAGGTTTAAGAATCTTACAAGCCGGATTAATTTTGTCTGTGGCTTGCTTTCGGATTGTCCAGAATTTCCCGGATTTTGGTCGATAGTTCTTCAATATTATACGGCTTTTGAATAAACCCATTGCAACCGCAATTAAGGATTTTGGAGGCGTTTCCGTCAAGGCTGTATCCGCTGGAAAGTAAAACGACCACGTCAGGATTCATCTCCTTGAGTCGGCCAAAGGTGCCCTCGCCGCCCAGGCCGGGCATAATCATATCCAGAATGACGATATCGATTTTCCCTTGTTCTTTCTGATATATATCCAAGGCCTCTTCACCGCTGGAAGCCGTCAGTGTGGAATAGCCTATCCCTTTCAGCATCTCCTGGGCCGCATTGACCACCATCTTTTCATCATCCACAATCAACACCGTCTCCGCACCGGTAAGCACCTTCTGATCTAAAACGGCGGGGTTGGGCAGATTTTTTTGCGACACCGGAAGATGGAAAGTAAAGGTGGTGCCCATGCCAAGCTCGCTGTAGACGTTAATGATACCGCCATGGTTTTTGATGATACCGTAAGCGGATGCGAGCCCCAGCCCTGTTCCCCGGGTCCGGTCTTTTGTTGTGAAAAAAGGCTCAAAAATTTTGTTTTGGGTGGACTTGTCGATACCGATGCCGGTATCCGTGACCGACGTTTTTATATAATGGCCGGGCTTGATGTTATAAATCCGGGCATAGGCGGGGTCGAGCACCACATTGTCTGTTTCAATTGTAATCTGACCGCCTTTGGGCATGGCTTGCCAGGCGTTAACCAATAAATTTAACAGTACCTGTTCAATTTGTCCGCGGTCTACCTTCGCGGTCCAAATATCACTTTGGGGCTGGGTACGGATGGTGATCTCTTTTTTGGTCCGCCCGAACATCTGGGCTGTTTTTTCCACAAGGTTGTTCAGATCGGTGGGTTTGACTTCATACTTGCCGCCGCGCGCGAATCCCAGCAATTGCTTGGTCAAACTGGACGCATCATGGACATAGGTTGTAATGTTTCTCAACCGTTCATAGGCCGGATGGTAAGGATCGATGTTGGTCAAGGCCAATGATGCGTTGCCCTGAATCGCCATCAATAGGTTGTTGAAATCGTGGGCCACCCCACCCGCCAGGGTACCGACGGATTCCAGGCGCTGGGCCTGTTGCAGTTTGGCGTGCAGACGCTCTTTTTCAGTGACATCGCGCAAAAGCCCCTGGATGGCGGGTTGCTCTTCAAACGTCACCAGGCAGACGGAGACTTCGGCCCGAAAAACGGTTCCGCTGTTGTTGACGGCGTGGCAGGTATGGGCAGCGGAATTGCCCGAAGACGCATCTTGTTGGCGCTTTATCATGGCCTCCATGGCGCCATGGTCCTCTGGGGAGAGGATATCCCAAAGTGTCAAATTCATCGCTTCGTCCGACGTGTAACGCAGAAGGTCGCACATCCGTTGGTTCAGAAAGCGAAATTTTCCGGTGGGGACGTCGCAGATGAAATAGCCGTCCTGGGTGTTTTCCACCAGGGAGCGATATCGTTCTTCACTTTGCTGCAAAGCCAACTCTGCTTCCTTGCGGTGGGTGATATCGATCATAACGGAGATCATTCCGGTGACTTCGCCTTTTTCATTGTGCGTTGGACCGGAGGTGGCACTGACATAAAAACGCGAGCCATCCTTGCGTTGTCGCAATACCTCCAAGTCGGTGAAGGAGCGGCCATCCACCATTCTTTTGGAAAATAAGTTTTGGTAGTCTTCCAGCATCTCTTTCGGTACGGATGGGTAAGGTTTGCCGACCACTTCCGCCTGGGTCCATCCGAACATCTTTTCCGCAGCAGGATTCCAAAAGCGTACGCATGAGTCTGTATCTAAAGAGATGATCGCGGCGTTGGCACATCGATACACGACTTCCAGAGCCTCATGGGCTTTACGCAGTGCCTTTTCCGATGCTTTTGCCTTGCTGATATCTTGAAAAGTTGCTATCAGCATGTCTCCTTGAAAAGAGCGTACGTGAACCTCAACCGGGATATAGCGCCCGTTTTTACAGAGATAGTGCCGCTCAAGGGTCACCTCCTGATCACTTTCTCGCAGATCTTCGGTGGTGATCAGGGGCTGGGCATTCAAACTGTCGGGGTGGATTAAATCCGGTCGGTTAGCCGATGTGAATTCATCAAAAGTGTAGCCCAGTACTTTGAGTGCGTGTCGGTTGGCGTCCACAATATTGTTTTGTGCATCTATCAGCAATATACCGGCCGCGATGTTGTGGAATAATTCTGCGCGGCGGGAGGGGTCCTTTTGGGATTTAACGGTTGTCTGAGCTGCTTTGAGCGCAGCAATCTCTTTTTCCAGGGATTGAATTTTTTGTTCAAGTTCCGCATTGGTCGGCTTGATCAAGATGACCCCCTTTATTCGTCCGGTGTCATTATCAGATGTGTATCAACGGTCCCACTGGATTTCGCACTTGTATCTTTATACGGTGTTACCTGTAGTGGCGGTAGTGCACTCCAAAGCGTTTGGCTTTATATGCAAATTTCCGTACGGTGGTATTCAATATTTGCGCTGCCGTGGTGATGTTGCCGCGTGTGTTCTTTAGTGCGTCAATGATCATCTCCCGTTCCAGGTTTGCCACCGCGTCCTCCAGAGAGAGTTCCGGCAAAGTGTCGGACTCCGTGCCGGTCTGCAGTGTTGGCGGCAGGTGGTAGCTGTGGACCACACCCCCATCACACAATAATACGCTGCGCTCGATGCAGTTCTCCAATTCACGGACATTGCCCGGCCAGTGGTAGGCCATCAGCATATCGATGGCCGGGGTTGAAAAACGCTTGATCTCTTTGTCATTCTCTTTGGTATATTTCTCCAGGAAGAAGTCGGCCAGTAAAAGAATATCTGTTTTTCGTTCACGCAGAGGCGGCATGTAGATGGGGAAGACATTAAGCCGGTAGTAGAGGTCACCGCGAAAGGTGCCTTCTTCCACCGCGTTTTCCAGATTTTTATTGGTTGCCGCCACAATTCGGACGTCCACCTTAAGGGTTCTTTGACCGCCGACACGTTCAAATTCTTTTTCTTGCAGCACCCTGAGCAGATTGGCCTGAACATCCAATCCAATGGAGCCGATTTCGTCCAGAAAAATGGTTCCTTTGTGGGCCAATTCGAATTTGCCCGCTTTCTGCTTGATGGCCCCGGTAAAGGCCCCCTTCTCGTGACCGAAAAGTTCGCTTTCAATCAGATTGGCCGGGATGGCCGCACAGTTTACTTTAACAAAGGGCCCCTTTGCGCGATGACTATTGTAGTGGACGGAGTTGGCCACCAGCTCTTTGCCGGTACCGCTTTCGCCGCGAACCAGTACCGTAGCGTTGCTTTTGCATACCTGTGAAATCATTTGATAGACTTCACGCATTTTATTGCTGTTTCCAATGATATTGGTGATACGGTATTTATTCTCGAGTTCATTGCGAAGCCGTTTATTTTCATCGCGCAGCTGATTTTTTTCCCGGCGTATGGTCTCTAAATTGATCACATGTTGGGCGATCATGGTGGCGACCACGGAGAGCAGCTTCTCCCCATCCTTGAGGGGGTAGCCTTTTTCATAAATACGGTCCACGCTCAGGGCACCGATGACTTGTTTCCCTTTTTTGATGGGCACACAGATAAAAGAGAGCTCTTCGACACCCCTTACTTTTTTGCGTGATGCCGTTCGATTAAGGAAATCGGGCTCTTCGCTGATCTTGGGAATGGTCACCGCTTTGCCGGATTGAATGACGCGTCCGGTGATGCCTTCCCCCAGCTTGTATTTGACCCGTTCAATGGTACTGGGGGAGAGACTGTGGGCAACTTCGATACTGATTTCGTTTCGCAGCGGATTCAGAATCGATACCGTCCCTCGCCCCATCTCCATAGAACTGGACAGAATATCCAGGACCCGATATAGAGCTTTCTTAAGGTCGAGATGCTCATTTAGGGTCTGGCTGATTTCGTAAAAAAGGGTGACTTGTTCTATTTTTTTCATATGCGGCTTGGCTCCCAGTCAAAAAACAACGTTTACTCGAACAATTGAGCGTTTGTACACATGGATATAACAAAAATGTAATTAATGGCAAGTAATATTATTCTACATATCGATATGGATGCTTTCTTTGCCTCTGTTGAGCAAATGGACGATCCCTCTTTGCGCAGCAAATGTGTGGTCGTGGGTGGGAAGTCCCAGCGAGGGGTGGTGGCCGCCGCCAGCTATGAGGCCCGAAAATATGGCATCCACTCGGCCATGCCCATCTTTCAGGCCCGGCGGAAATGCCGGAATTTGGTGATTGTTCCGCCGCGGCGAAAACGGTATGTGGAACTCTCCCGGCAAATCATGGCGATATTGAGGGAATTTTCCCCCCTGGTGGAGCCGATCTCCATTGATGAAGCTTTCGTTGATATCACCGGCTGCCGGCGACTCCATGGCACCTGCGACCGCATCGCCGCCGCCATGAAAGAGAAAATTTTGCGCGGGGTAGGCCTGACCTGCTCCGTGGGGGTGGCGCCCAATAAATTTCTGGCCAAAATAGCCTCGGATCTGGACAAGCCCAATGGGTTGACGGTCATTTCACGCGATCAGATGCCTGGATTTATCAACACGCTGGTGGTCGAAAAAGTCCCCGGCGTGGGGCAACAGGCCCGCAAAATACTATCTTCACTGGGGATTGTGACCCTGGGGCAGGTGCGGGACTGCCCCCCAGCTGTGCTGATCAAAAAATTGGGTAAATTCGGACATCGCCTGATGGCGTTATCCCGTGGGGAGGATGACTCTCCGGTGACCCCCCACAGTGACGCCAAATCCATCAGCACGGAGACCACACTATCCCAAAATACCCTCGATCGTGAATTGTTGAGCGGTTATCTGCTCTCCCAATCCCAATCGGTTGCACGGCAATTGCGTCGCAAGCAGGTGCGCTCCCGAACCATCACCCTTAAAATAAAGACAGCTGATTTTAAGCTCTCTTCCCGTAGCCGCACCGTGTCCCGGCCAATCCAATCGGCTGAGAGAATCTACCAAGTGGCGCTGGATCTGTTCCACCAGTTTTCACTGACCCAGGCCGTGCGATTGATCGGGGTGGGGGCGGGGGCATTGCAACCCGATAGCACACCTGTCCAGGCTTCGCTCTTCCCCGACGGCCGGCAGGTCCGTGACCATAAATGGGAAAAGGTGGATCGTGCCATGGATGCCGTGGTGGAGCGTTTTGGGGAGCAGGCGGTTGTCAGGGGGAAGCTGGGGGATGAGAGTAAAGACGAATCATTCTAAGCCATTGATCACGAGGATCAAGGACGCTGCACCCGGCTTAGGTCAAAGAGGTAATGCACCCCGCCTTTGATCATGGTGATTAAAATAAGACCGAAGAGCAGCGGAAACAGGATGCAGTCGAACAGATAGGCCGCGATAAGCTTAAGCGTTAAGGCCGCGATTTGATCGGTTTCGGATTTCAAAAAGGAGAATAACATCTGTATGCCGGTGCCGGTGTCGGCAAGTCGTTTTTTCAGGGATGGGGAAGAAAAGCTTTGGGCGGCCAGATCAGCTAACGCTGCTTTATCCAGGTCTTTTGGCGAAATCTCTTTGTCGATGCGTTTGAGCTCCTCATGGGAATTTTCAATGATCGGGCGGGTGATGTGATGGGATAGGGCGGCCACCCCTGCCACAGATAAGGGGAGCAGAAGATAGAAGGCCAAACTTAACATTGTCGCAAACCGAACGGCCTCACGCAATCCCCTTTGTATCCCCGACCATTGGGGGCGCATCCACCGGGTGGAATTCCAAACTCCAAGGAGCAGCAACAAGCCGGCCAAGGCCCAGTGGTCAATCAAGGTCAAGCCCCTCAGCGCCATCTGCATGCCCAGGATGATGCTGCCGCCGGCCAGAGCGGCCTTCCAGGCGATGTCCACATAGTCGTACACCGGTTGCACGATATCCCCTAACTCCAGGTTAAAGCCCACCCCCACTTCCGATCCTTCCACCACAGCCAGGCCGCTTTTGATACTCGAGAGCAGCAGAAAACCGGCCAGGGATTTGTTGAAGGCATCGTCCAGGTAACTGTTGTTGGCGCGGGAAAGGTGTCTTATGCCGCACCAGTTGAGGAGGTGGTCGGTATAACCGCCGGCGGATAATCCGGCACCCGACATCAACAGTAAGATAATGATCCATCGCTTGATCCACAAATGTCGATCCCTTTCGTTTTCCTCCGTATTAATTACCTTAACGTTTGTAGTATAACATTGAATATCAGATTGTTAAAGGTAAAATAGAAACCGTCTGCCGTACCTAAAGGGGTGCAGGGTAACCGCATTTGGTTTTTTCCGGTTACAGGGAATTATGGTTTGATTGAATACAACCGCCGGCGAGCCGGGCTCGTGGGGTTGCAGGACACGCCATAACGGTTTAAGAGCGGCTAAGGTGCGCTACGGGTGGCCCGCAAACTCGCTGCGCTCAAACAGTGCGGGCCACTGATCCTTCGCCACACCTAAGCCGCTCTAAAAC
>CAJIBC010000390.1_pt1 | contig 15199 bp, 20 predicted proteins | sample 9199231 | NCBI WGS metagenome assembly CAJIBC01 (sample SAMEA7708282, study PRJEB35096) | sediment metagenome | biome: marine neritic benthic zone biome [ENVO:01000025]; feature: sediment [ENVO:00002007]; material: shallow marine sediment [ENVO:03000034] sea grass bed [ENVO_01000059] ...
AAGATAGTCGCTCATATGCTCACCTCGCGTGTTACGGTTGAAAACATGTTTTTTTTTGAAGCCGAACAAACCACAGAATTACAGAATTGAGGGGGCTGCTTTCGCTAAACAGATACAATATAGGGGAGAGGTTTCGGATCTAGAATAAAATAATAAATTGACATGCGCCAAAGGTCAATGTTGATGAAGTTTCGTTGGGCAAACCTCCCCCTTTATTTTGGTGCAATTGCCCCAACCCAACCGGTGGCAGCAACTGATCCACGGAAGCCCTGTTCAACCCCACACCGCAATCATACTGTCAATTATTGGCATTTTGCCGGGGATGGAGAATCCAAAGCGTGATCATACAAATATGTGAAAATGTCATTTAAATCTTTGTCTGACAATAGATAGGAACTTGCTTTTAATGCCCCCGCGTATGCCAGACTGATGATAGTGTGTCAATCTCATCATCAATACAGCATCGCTGCCATCAGCCAAGAGCTCCACTTTTGCATGGCCTTTGCCATCGATTTCGGTGTGGTGGTGCTGCTTTTCATACGGTCGCTGTACGGCCATCTTTTTTTATGCCAGTTCAATTTTGCTTGACATTCGAACAAAGAATGGATAAAACCGACCGATCATTCGGTTGGTTTTCTGGAGTGACATATGTCCAAAAAAAAAGTTATCCTTTTGGCTGCCACCGCACTTTTTTCGGAAAAGGGGTATGACGGCGCTTCCATTGCCGAGCTTTCGAAAATGACCGGTGCGGCAGGGGGAACCATATTCCACCATTTTAAGAATAAAGAGGATCTTTTCCTCAATATTTTAGGAGAGATCAAAGCGGCTATTCTTAATACATTTGACCAGTATCAAAAGGCAGGAAATTTTACCAATGGACTCGGGTTTGTGGAGGGAGCCGTTTCGCTTTATCTCAAGCTGGCCGGACAGATGCATGATCAATTTTTGCTTTTACACCGACATTTCCCCTACAAAATGGCAGAAACAAACCCGGTATGCCGGGAACATCTGGTTTCGATTTACGATTGCTTGCTGGACATATTCGAACAGGGGATTCTCATCGGACAAAGGGACGGTTCCATCGGTGACGTGCCGGCCAGACACAGCGCCATGCTTCTTTTTTCGATGGCAGATGGCATTACGCGCTATGACACCTACCATTTGTATGATGCCGGCGCCCTTTACAGCGACCTAATAAAATCATGCCGGAAAATATTAATCGATGGATCTGCGGACCATTGACCCCATCGTTGCAAAAGTCGGAGGGCTTCGACCAGACCACGGCGACCTAGGGCGAAGCCGTCGTAAATTATTGCGAGCCCTTGGCAACGTGGTATCTGGAGCCCTCCGGCTTTCCCCCTAATACTATAAGATGGGGGTAAAAAAGATGGCATACAATTACATAGATTTGCCGCAGGATGTAGGACTTCCCAGTTTGCAGGCTTTGCGGAGTGATTCCAGCATTCGATCCGGCTGGTTGCTAAGGCGAAAAGCAATCGCCTTAAGGTCGTAAATCTCCCACCAGTTCGGGTAAGAATCTGCCAGACGATCCAGATAGATGATCGCCATGCGCAGTTCTTGTTTTCGAAGGAGCCTGTATGCCTTGGCCAGAGCAAGCCCCGGCCTCAAAGGAGCCTGCACTTGAGGTTCCATTTCATCACGATAACTCTCTTTGTCTTCTCGGGTGTTCAGCCGCAGGCTGACCAACTGGGCCTCGATGAAATCGGAAAGCATCACCACTGTTCGCGCTCGAACACGACAAGTGGGGGTATGGCCGTTTTCTATGCACTGATCCTCAACCAGCTCGGTGCTCAGGCTGTCCGCCACCAGGTTGACCAGCTCGTTTTTATCTCTATCGACAAATTGGATCAGCCCTTGCTGTACAAATTGATCGGCCGCTTTCTCGGCTGCCTTACGTACGGCGTAAAATTTAGGCAGCTCTTGTGCCAATTGTATTGAATCACCCGCAACCAGGGTATATGATCCCTCGGTTTCAATGGTCAGGGTTACGGCATCATCAGCACTGACACTCAAGGCGGGGCAAGCGCCCGTTAACAAAACCATCCCCAGGATCGCACAACCTCTTCTAATGAAGGACGATGGCGCATAATCTGGTCTCATCGTTTCACCTCTCCCTCAATCTCATGGATTGATTTTTGACAATATAATCATTTCAGAATCAAAAGGCAGCCGTTGAATTATCCCCGGCATATCAATCCTGTCGGCCAGCTGATATGCGGCGATATGTTCCGGAATCATGACTTCATCAGCACCGATTTTGCGTAGCAGTCTGGCATGGTCTTCGTTAACGGCTTTAACCCATACGTTCGGAACATTCGTCCCCAACAAAGGTACGAAAACTCTCATAGATTATATCGCGTCGGGTTCAATGAAAAATGACCTTGGAACGGGGTCCGCAGACCAGCAGGTTGTTGGTCAGAGTCGCCTGAATGGTCTCCAGTCTACTTCCGAATAAAAGGTGCCGAAAAAACTTGCACCCGCCGGCTCCGACGATAACTATTGCATCATGCGGTACATTGTATAAGTTTTTACCGAAATCTCCCTTATCGAACTGGTGCCAATATCGCAACTTATCGGCGACTTTTTGTTCAAGTCCACAGTCTCGGATCCGTTCTTCATAATACGATGCTTTGTTCTCCAGTTGGATAAAAAGATCTAACGGGAATCCAGTCCTCTCAGAGATTCGAATACCAAAGCGGAGTGCTTTGATTGCGTTTTCTGATCCGTCGAACAAAACAAGCACACTCTTCCACGCCTTAAACGCAGGCGCGGTCATCAACACGGGAAATCGCGCCGATTGAATTATCTTCCTAACCTTCGGGCCTATATATCCAAGGCCGATCTTCGATGACAGGTCACTGATGCTTCGAGGGCAGCACATATACTGAAAATGTGCCGGAACTATAGGCGGATTGCCCGGTGCAAGGTCCATGGAGGTTAATAATTTAGGCACCAGCCCTGCTTCTGAAGCCAACTTGAAAATGCGATCCAAAGCCGTCTGCGGGTCCGTGAGATAAGACCGGTCCAAATCGACCTGAACTGCTTCATCGCCGAGACTCATCTTGAAACGAACTTTTTGGGGTATATAAACGGAGATTCCAACATCCAACATTTTGCAAAAGTAAACTGATTGCATCAATGTTTCTCGTCCAAATGGAGTGTTTCTGTATACATGGAGCAACTTATCAGCCATTTTCAGCCCTTATACATGCCAAGGTTTTACTCTATTATCAGTTGATTGTGTAAACAATTCCATGCTCTACACCATGTCTGCCGGGGAACCATCTTCAGAATAGCACGACATGCTTGATTGCGCATTTCATGTACCGATACTTGGAAGCGCTTTTGTCGTGCACCAGAGCCTCCTGGATTCCAGCAACCATATTCAATACAGCAGGGATCTATTTTGCAGGTACAAACGCTTAGATATTCGATTGGAGTGGCGGGAGATATATACGGGGCAGGTGATGCTGGGAGAGGGATGCCCACATCGCAAGTATGTCTTCTTGTCTGGGGTTGAATATTTTTCCTGTGGCTCTGGCTCCGCGGGAGATGTCCAATGCCAATGGCGGACGGTTCCGTCAGGATGTGCGGTGGCGTCAAACTGGGTAAGCGGCAACCCGCAAGCGGTATTGCTATCCTGGTAAGTGCAGACCGGCTCACCAGGATTAGTGACGGCAGGGTCCACCTGCGACTCGTTCATCGCAAAAGCGCCCCCCCCTCCCCCAAATCAAGGCAAAAAAGGATGCAACCACAGGTAAAAAGATGACGCATAAGAGGCCATGCAAGAGCATAGGCCCAGTTTTTCAATCGAGGATTTCTTATATGTTTAATGCATTGAACTGTATTTCTGGACGCGGTCATCAGAATTCGCTTCATCGTAATTGTTTCATACACTCTAAAGTTCCGGAGAGGAACCACCTACTTCTTAGAGGCCGCCATCGACATTGGTGCTGCCTTACTTTTCACCATCATCGAGCTGCGCCAACGATTTAAGCAAGCCGAGCGGTGACTGGTGTAGGGCCAATTTCTGAATGGCTTCCATTTTTTTCTGGCTGTTTTCAAATTTTTTGTTCAATCGCTCCTGATATGCTTCTTTGAGTGCGACCACCAGTTTGTCGAAGTCGTATGGTTTTTCCAAGTATTTGAATGCACCGAGTTTGGTGCATTCCACGGCCGAGTCAACCGTCGCGTGTCCAGTTAACATAATGATTTCTATGAATTTATGGTTTTGTTTGAGAGTTTTAAGGACCTGTGTGCCCTCTATTTCCGGCATCTGCAAGTCAACCACCGCCACATCGAATCCTCCCTTTTTGGCCGCTTCGATGGCCTCGCCTCCGTTGATTGCCGTTGTTACATCAAAGCCCTTGATTGACAACCGGTCTGAGACCGCCTTTAAAAATTTAACTTCGTCATCGACCAAAAGGATTTTAATCGTATTTACTGTTTCCATGGTATCCTCCACTTTCGTGGGTTAAAGAAAAGAAATCCTCCGAGTTATGTACGAGTCCCCGCTGGATTGCCCATATCTGCTTTTTCCGGCGAAAAATTTTGCGCTGTGAGGCTTTCGATCGTTAAAGGGACATCCAATTCAACGCAATCGACCAAGTGGTCAAAATGGATGGCGACACCGATCGTTTTGGCCATGCTCTTGGTAATGACGTCGGGGAACACCTTAAACATCTTGACATTGAATCCTGGAAAGTAGATTCGCCAGGCTGAATCGTTTTGTGGTCGAATGGAAATGCCGATCTGCGCGCCGGGCTCTGCATGCTTATATGTGTAAACCAAGGTCTGATAAACAACGGCCAGCAAAAGGAACGGGCTGGTCGATACCATCGGTGTGGCGCCTTCATAGGGTTCCAGATGAGGCTTTCCGGAAAAGCTGAGATAGCAGGAAAGGTTGATCGCCGTATCCAGAACATCCATCAGGTTGACATATTCCACAGGGGTGTCGACACTATGGGAAAACCGATTCATTTGCCGGATGGTAAGAAATCCTCGTTGAATTTCCTCTATGATACTGGCAGTGCAACTCTTTAGCATATCAGGCGCGATGGGTGTACCCGTTGATGCCAAGTCGGACAGATCCTCCAGCAGTCCTGATGTTTCGGAAATGATGGCCATGACGTTTTTCAGCTCATGAGAGATTGAGGCGTTGACCTTTCCGAAAAAGGCCAGGCTGTCATATCCAAACATATCTTTCGCGTTGTCCATCCATAAACCTCACAATGGCATCATTTGCCTTTTATTGGGAACATCCGCTGGGATGGTCCGTTTCCATCGGCTTTAAGATTAGGACGCTCACTGCGGCCCATCGATCAAACGATGCAGGGTCTCAATCAGCGCGTCGATTTTCAACGGCTTTGGGAGGTAATCCTCTGCCTCATTGATACCCTGCATGTAATCCATATGGGACCCATGGCCCGTCAGGAAAACAAACTTCATCTGCGGATCCAGCGGGTCCAGTCTCCGCCTCAACTCAATACCGCCAATTCTCGGCATCTTGACATCAAGAATGGCCACATCAAATCGTTCGCCCTGCTCGACCCTGCCGAGGGCCTCTTTGGCGGAAAAAGAAACCGCCACCTCTATCCCTCTAAGTTCAAGGCGTTTGGCCAGCATCAATGCAAACTTCTGTTCATCATCTACCAGCAAAACCCTCATGCCTGGATTTCCTTCTTGGTTTGAATGGGCAATGTGACCACGAAGGTGGTCCCTTCTCCCGTTTTGCTCTGAACCGTGATCTCTCCGTGCAGTTTTCGGACCAGGCCATAGGTAATGGACAAGCCCAGACCGGTTCCCTGCCCCTCTTTTTTGGTGGTAAAAAAGGGTTCGAATACTTTGCTGAGGTGCTCTTCCGAAATGCCGCAACCATTGTCCCGGATGGAGAGGCGCACGCTCTCCGGGCCATCCATTTCAGCCCCAATATCCAGGCAGCACTCATTGCCGATGGCCTGAAAGGCGTTGTTCACCAGATTGAGAATGATCTGCTGCAGTTTTCCCCGATCGGTTTCGATGAGCGGCACTGTTTCCGGAATGTCCATATGAATCGAAATATTGCGATATTCCGCCTCTTTCCGATGAAAATTAATCACATCGGCGACCATATCCTTTAAATCCACAGGCTGGGTCTGAACGTCAAAACGGCGGGCAAAGCCCAGCAACTGACGTGTAATGGTGCCGCAACGCTCAACGGCTTCGATAATCGAGTCGATGTGTTCCACCAGTTCCGCGTCTTCTTTGTACTGCTCCTTGATCAGGAACAAGTCCTTCACATAACCGGCCGTTTCATTGATCAATGCCAGCGGATTGTTGATTTCATGGGCCACACCGGCGGCCAGCTGTCCGATGGCGGCCAGTTGACAGTTCTGCTCCACCATCACCATGGTTTTGGCTTTGTCCCGGTCCGCCTTAAATATTTTGTTGACCATAACCGTCGATGTCAGGGTGATCACGATGGCGATAATGATGGCGCTGATAGCCAGAAACCAGTTGATATTGGTTCTCAGGTCCAACCACACCTTCATCATTCCGGCCTTTTTCTTAATCACCATGAGGATAAATGAAGTAGGGGCAAACGTGGTGCCGATAGATGCAAAGCCCTCGACGATGGGCTGGCCGTCCGGATCTGAAGACATCATCGCCTTTGTCCGGCCGGAATAGGGCGGAACCGGAATGCTCATATGGTGGAGTTCGCCCTCATAAAACTCAGAGGGCGTCTGGAGCAGGCCGTCATCGTTTACAAGGAAAATATCCATATGTCCGCCGGTTTTAAAGGCCGACATGGTTTGTATCAGCCGTTCGGTCTCCAGTGTCGCCCGCAAAATAAAAAATTGGCCGTTCCGGCTGAAAGATTTGACCGCCACGACGATATGGGGAACATCCCGGTACCCTAAATAGACTTCACTGACACAGGCATTGTGCAACTGACACTCCATGAACCATGGCTGTTTGCTGTAATTTTTCCCCTCCAGGTTATAGGGGCCGGCATAGGCCACCTGCTTTCCGTTATTCGAAATCACGCTCAGATCGGTCAACCCGCCGAAGCCCAGTTTCAGGTTCCGCAACACTTCGGAAAGGTATCCGGGATGGGATAACGGGTCGTAGCCCATCTCTTTGGATATAAAGGTCAATGCCGCCAGGCGTTCCTCAAAAAAAAAGGTCACTGCCTGCCTGGCATTGGATGCCAACCTCTCCGTGCGAAGAAGCGATTCAGTGTCGATGGATTTTTGAATAAGATGGTAATAAATGAAGGTCATGATGATCAGCGGCAAAAGGGCTGTGGTCATCAGGATGAAAATAGCGGCCCCCCAGCTCTGCCGATAATTCTGGAAGGTGTAGTATGGGTTCAGATGCTCTTCGCTGTTCTGGTGAAACCGGGGCCACATTGCGCCCAGGAGTCTCTTCAGCGGCCTCGTCATGCCGATTTCTCTCTGATGCGTGCCATGATAGCCACTAACCGATCGATGTCCAACGGTTTATTCATGAAAGAATGGGCCCCCCGGGCCATGCAATGCTCCCGATCCTTTTCCGTTCCGTGACCGGTCAGGATGATGACCTCGCTCTTGGGCCGGCGCTCCTTTATTTGAGTCAGCACTTCTGCACCATATAAGTCAGGCAACCGCAGGTCCAGTATCACCACCGTGAACTCTTCTTGTGCAACAGTGTCGACGGCCGTCCGACCATCGTAGCAGACCTTACAGGCCAATCCGCGCAACGTCAACCGCCTGGCTAACATATCTGCGTAGTTCCGTTCGTCATCGACAATCAATATATCAAAATGTTTCATTATGCAACTTTTTTTGGGTTGACTGGCCCTTAAAAATTCTTTATATGAAACAAATACATCAAAATGCAATATATGTAAACACTTGTTGGGGGGAGAATGATTATATGTTAAACACCCGAATGACACCAATAGGCTGCCGATTGATTGGTCTGATCTTTTTTGTCTTGAGCTGCCCTGCAATTGCTTCAGCCGCGGAAACCATGGTTGGCGATGCCTCTTCAAAACCTTGGTGGTTCTGGCCCATCGTTCTCTTTTTCTTTTGCCTGATACTTGGCGTTCTGGCTGTCATGGCCGGTGTCGGGGGTGGTGTATTGTATGTTCCCCTGGTCAGTGGCTTCTTTCCGTTTCATATCGATTTTGTAAGGGGCATCGGCTTAATGGTGGCCTTGGCGGGTGCCCTTGCGGCAGGGCCGGGTCTATTGCGGCGAAATTTGGCCAACCTGCGTCTGGCGCTGCCGGTGGCCCTGATCGCATCCGCTTGCTCCATTGTCGGCGCAATGCTCGGCTTATACCTCTCCCGGCTCAACCCCAATCTGATTCAATCCTGTCTGGGCGGTACCATCGTTGGTATCGCCTTTTTGCTTCTGTTTTCCAAAAACACCGAGAAGCCGGTGGTCACCAGGCAAGACGCCATCGGACTGGCCCTGGGCCTCCAGGGCGTCTACTGGGATGATGGCGCCCGTGAAAGTGTGGAGTGGAAAACGCACCGGACCCTTTTGGGCCTGTTCATGTTTATCCTGATCGGCCTGTTGGCCGGCATGTTCGGTTTAGGTGCAGGGTGGGCCAATGTTCCTGTGCTGAATCTGTTGATGGGGGTGCCGCTCAAAGTATCCGTGGCAACCAGCAAATTTTTGCTCTCCATCACCGACACCTCCGCCGCATGGATCTACTTGAACCGGGGCTGTGTCATCCCGTTAATTGCGGTTCCATCCATCGTCGGCTTGATGCTCGGTTCGATTCTGGGGGTCAGGATACTGGCCGTGGCCAAGCCGAAGTTCATCCGTTACATGGTGATCAGCGTGCTGTTCTTTGCCGGACTGAAAGCCCTGGACAAGGGATTGGGCTTGGGTTTTCTGGGCTGACCGGCACTTTACGAAACGATAGAAAAAAGGAGCAAGAAATATGCCTGCCATGGACAATCCATCGTTTAAGCCTTCCAATGAGCAGATCATCTATGCCAACTTATTGCTCATGGGGATGGTTGCTGGTATCATTGTGATGATCATAACATACGCAATTTATGTCACCGGGGTCCTGCCTTCCCACGTCGATATGAGTGTTATATCTGCGAACTGGGGAAAAGGCATCCATGAGTATCTGGAAATAACCCACTCCCCGCATGGGTGGGGGTGGCTCTCCCTGTTGGGGAAAGGGGATTTTTTAAATTATATCGGTTTAACCCTGCTTGGTATTATGACGATCATCTGCTACCTGGTGCTGGTCAGGGGGTACTACCGGGAAAAAAATTGGATTTTTACCGCCATCAGTGTGCTGGAAATTGTCGTTTTATCCCTGGCGGCATCCGGACTGCTGGGCAGCGGAGGGCATTAAGCGGCTGTTTATGTTCGCGATACACCCGAATCCCCCCGCCACATATAAAGGTAGGTAGACATGAAAAATAAAAGATTAAGTATTCTGTTGGTAGACGACAACCGCAAGTTCCTTGCGTCCGCCGCCGAACGTGCCAAAATCAAAGGATTTAAAGTATTCACGGCGGAAAATGGAAAAGCCGCTCTTGAGATAGCAAAGGCCTCCCTCATCCATGTAGCCGTCGTTGATCACCAAATGCCGGATATGGACGGCCTGGTGGTCATTACGAAGTTAAAGGCAATGGCGCCTGATATCCGGACTGTTCTTTTGACCGGCCATGGTGACGAAAAATTGAAAGAAGCCACCCAGGCTCTCAATTCGACCTATTTCGATAAAGAGGAGATGGGTAGTTTCTGGGATTTTCTGACCAACCTTCCGCTGGGTAACATCAACATCCTGCTGGTCGACGACAACGAAAATTTTGTCAACACGTTGGCGGAAAGGATCCGGCTGAAGGGGTACGACCCATGCATCGCTTTGAATGGCCGGGAGGCACTGGAAATTGCCAGAAGCAACAAGATCCAGATGGCCGTGGTAGACCACGATATGCCCGACATGGATGGGCTGGTGGTGATCACCAAACTCAAGGAGATCGATCCCAATATCCACACTCTGCTCCTGACGGGACACGGGGGTGAAAAGCTTAGAGAAGCGACTCAGGCACTTAATTCCCATTATTTCGAAAAAGAAGAAATGAACAAGTTCTGGAGCTTCATCCGCAGAAACCTGCAGCGTTTGGAAAAGCACATGGCAGCTGCGGGGATGGCAACCGGCGGCGATATCAAGGATGCGCTGGACATCGAATCGGCCCATGAGAAAAAACACTAAGCATGACTGTAAAAACAGGCGCAAATCGGCTGGTGCAGTGGATCGTTTTGAAAAAAACGGCACATCAACCATCACTGTTTAAGGAAGAAAATCAGACATGACAACACAGGTAAAACAAATTCTTCTGGTTGATGATGAGGAAAAATTGTTAAATTCAATTGCCCAGCGGATGAAAGTGATGGGGTTTTTACCGTTAACGGCAACCAGTGGCATGGCGGCAATTGATATGGCCATGCAAAATCCAATCGACCTTGCGATTGTCGATCTTCAAATGCCCGATCTGAATGGACTGGTGACGATTACCAAACTAAAGGAGATCAACCCCAACTTAAAAACAATCCTGCTCACCGGGCACGGCAACGACAAGGTCAAACAGGCCACCGAAGCGCTCAACACGCTCTATTTTGAAAAAGATGAGATGGCGGATTTCTGGCATTTTATCAAGAAGCTGAACGTCGATGGTCATGAAGTGGTGATCAGGCCTGCGGGATTGAGTAACAACGCCGGAGAGGGGACCAGCTTGCCGGCTTCCCAGCGAGTTGAAACTTCCTCACAAAGCGATTACCGCATGGGCGCACATGTGTCCATGACGCCGTCCTCCGGATCGTCGGGGCCAGACAACCAGATGCCGCCCGTCATTGTGGGAGAAACAACTCCCATGCGGGAGGTACGCAAAACCATTAAGCGCATTGCGCCTTTGGACTGTCCGGTACTGCTTTGTGGCGAACCCGGCACCGGCAAAGAACTGGTTGCCGGGGCCATTCATGCGGGCAACATGCGGTTCCAACGCGGCTTTCTGGCCATCGATTGCACGGCATTCGACAATGAGCAGATCGTTGCCCAGTTGTTCGGCTATTCGTCTGGAAATTTATATGAGGCCATCCGAACCAGAAGCGGTATTTTCGGCCGAGGGTCATTGGGGACGCTCCTATTCGACCATGTGGAGCGGATGTCCATGGTTTTCCAGCAACAACTACTGCAGCTTTTGGAAAAAGCCGACATTCAAACAGAAGGCCGCTCCAAAGTCACCGGCATGGGCGTCAGAGTACTTGTATCCACGGAGGCAGACCTTGAGGGACAAACACTTAAAGGCAGTTTCAAGCAGGAACTCTATGATCGTCTTAAGCTTTTTAAACTATGCCTTCCCCCGTTGCGCGAACGCAAAGACGACATTGCTCCCCTATGCAGGTATTTTTTTGATAAATATCGCACCAAATTTAATAAAGACGTGCGTTTTATTTCACCGGATGTTGAGGCGATTCTGGTTAACCACGATTTTCCCGGCAATGTCCGCGATCTAGAGCATATTATCGAACGGGCGGTCATCCTTGTCGAGGGCGATACCATCGAGTGCAAGCATCTGCCGGCTCGATTTCTCGAAGCACTCAAATCGCACCATGTTAAAAGGCCGAATGAATTTGTCACTCTGGCAGCGTTGGAAACACGCTACATCTTTGAAGTGGTCGAAGCAACCAATGGGAATAAATCCAAGGCGGCAGAAATTCTGGGGATCAGCCGTGCTGCACTATGGCGAAAATTAAAACAGTACAAGGCGGAATCTTCCGGTTGATAAACCGTCCCACGCGTCGCTGTCAAAGCCGTCAGCCCCGGCGTGGAGCTACCTTTGCATATGCCCCCCCTGCCGTGGTTGGTTGCAGCCGGGGTTGCGCGCCTGGTTCCAACCGTTGCGGTTGATACACTACAGAGCATGAGCCAATCTGTCCAGCATATACCCGTCTTCCGGGCCTTCAAGCATGAGCTCTGAGTAATTTGGTCCGACCGCCAGCAGATTATTAGGAAGTATGGATTGAATCTTTTCCATTTTGCTGGAAAAATTCCTACGCTTTTTAGAATGGAAGCCGCCCAAAACCAATAGGGCATCGTGGGAAACATTAAAAAGATTACTGATGAAATCCCCGCTGTTAAATTGATACCATTTATTAATTACCTTGTCTATTTCCATTTTTAACCATTGGCTATCTATGGTGTTTTGGATATTTTCATTCTCTCCGTCTTCGATCTGTGTAAAGATATCCATGGGCAATCTGGAAACCCGGCTTATCTGTAACCCTAACTTCACTGCATTTAGCGCATTAACTGAACCGCCATAAAAAACGGCAACCCTTTTCCATGGTCGATATACCGGACTGGGGATCAGTACGGGAAATTGTGCGGCATTGATTATTCTTCTGACCGAAGAATCGATATAACCGATGCTTAATTTGGACAAAGGCTCTTTTATACAACGCGGACAGCACATGAATTCAAAGTGGTCCTGAATTTTTGGATAGTTTTTTTCAGCTTCGTTCTGCGGGATTATCCAATATGGAGTTGCCTCCTCTTTTTGGGTCAGCTCCCGTGCATGGGGCAACGCAGTCTCCGGTGAAACCAAAAAAGACTTGTCGAGATCTATCGGCAGCGTACTATTTTCCCCTGCCAAGCACAGCAAGAACCGCTTTGATTCAGGAATATAAATATGTAAATAAATATTTAGCGTTCTACAAAAGTGTATCGACTGGAGCAGGGTCTCCCTCCCCAGGGGGGTATTCCTATATATGTGCAATAAACGACAATTCATGAATCACTCCCCTCTGTTTATTCATCAGTTCGCTTTTCCCAAAAACAGTTTGAAGCCTCGAAAACCATCTCAAATACATCCACCAGTCTCAAAACACCGACGATCTCATTTCCTCTGGTTACCAGCTAAGAGTGGCGTTCTCCTATGACCAAACGATGTATGGCCTCATTCGTGGTGGTATCTTCTGCGTCGGTTGCATATTCTCCGACGGGCGCCATGAACTCTTTGACGGTGCTATATTTCATCATACACCTCCGTCTTGACATATTGCAGCCCGGGGGTAAGATCCCGGGTTTCTATCTTCTGACGGATAACCTAAGATTAGGGACTGAGAATGGGAGGAGACCTTAAGCTAAAATGGAGAATAGCTAGTTGTTTCAGGAAGACAGCGATAAAGTCGTGGACACTATCTCCTTTATTGTCGGGGTGAAGGTAGTGTGAGATTGTATGGGCAGAAGCTGCTGATTTGAATTTCCCATCTTCCGATGCCTCTTCCTCACTGCTAATGACATCCCGTTTGAATAAACAATTCGTGTCTGATGAGATGGCAGCATGGGCGAAAAGAGGTCTTTGCGAATGGAAAAACAAGCATAATCCACAAAGCATGTACAATATCATTGTAAATATAGTTGATATGTTTAATTGCTTTCCGGATCTCATAGCTATAGGCCCTTTACAGGTTATGACGAATTACAGCCGTACTATGTATCCACTCAAGCTTAACAACTCATATCAAAAAAGCAACTGATTATAAGTGATCCTTGCGGATCAGGATTTTTAAATCCATCAACCCGCAGCATAGCTTTGAAAACAGATTTGATTCTGCTGAAAGCTTAACACAGGGGAGAGGAAAAAGGATCGGATCTATTCAATATTCCACTTCCATAGACCGCTTGCATCCATATTATCTATTTTACTTATCCATCATTTCCATTGTATACAAGGCCTTCCAGCGCATTCAGTATTGTTGACACGGTAACCCATATGCAGAAGTCCAAATATCAAACACGAATCGATGCCTCCACGGCCGAGGCTTTTCCCCGAAATGTGCTACCTTCCGATTGCTGGAAATGGACGACGTCAATGCACGGTGTCCTGCGTGTCGGCCTGGGCACTGTATTTGTATGGAGCGGCGCTGCCAAGTTGTTTAATCCCCAGCATTTTGCCGTGATTATCGAATCTTACGGACTCATTGCGGATATGTGGGTCCTTCCGGCGGCCCTGGCCCTGGCCGGGGTTGAGCTATTGGCCGGCCTGGGACTGATATTGGATTTGCATGGGGCGCTGGGTCTGATCACAGGTTTGCTGCTGCTGTTTATGTCGATTCTGGGATACGGGCTTTGGATGGGATTGGATGTGGACTGCGGTTGCTTCGGTCCCCATGACCCTGAAGCCAAGGCCTATCATGGCATGCGCCCGGCGCTCTATCGCGATGTGGCGATGCTGGCCGCCGTTGGCTATATCTATCGCCGGCGGCGGAAAAAAAACCTATCCCCCCGTAAGCTCTCAGAACTCTACCACAGCATAATCAAATGGAGGTAAAAACAGATGAAAAAGCTCGGCAAGTTGGTATTGACACTCTTAATCACATTGACCCTGGTCAGCCCGGCAATGGCCAAAAACAAGTTTGAAAAAGAGGTAGAAAAAGAGGCCGGTGCCGTCAAGTTGCTGCGTGAAGCGCAACGCGGCGGCTATGCCGTCGTCACCACGGAAGAACTTAAAAAATGGATTGATACCGGCAAAGATATGATCGTAGTGGATACCATGCCATACGAATCGAGCTATAAAAAAGGCCATATACCCGGGGCCAAACAATTTCTCTTTCCCATACCGGATATGCAAGGCTGGGACGTAAAAGAGACCGGTAGAATGTCCAAAAACGATTTCAAAGCACTGCTTGGACCGGATAGAGATAAAACTATTGTGATTTATTGTGGTTTTGTTAAATGTACCCGCAGCCATAATGGCGCGGTCTGGGCCAAAAAATTGGGGTACAAAAATGTATATCGCCATCCCGGAGGCATCTTTGCCTGGAGAGGCGCTAAATTTAAGGTGGAATCCGTCAAGTAGCGGGTATGCGTATTAATGACATCATCCAAAGTGGAATATCCCCTAACCTCTGACATTGAAAAGATTGGCCAACTCATCGGCCGGCGGGCGGAAAACTTGTTTCTCACCAGGCAGCTATGGTGTTCAGGTGCCGTGCTGGTGGTTCTGAATTGTGTCTTGGAGGGGGATCTGACCCAGGACCAAGCCATACGGCTGACAGCGGGCCTGGGAGACGGTATGAGCGGCGCAGGATGCATATGCGGTGGACTGAATGGGGCGGCCTTGGCATTGGGTCTGTTTTTGGGCAATGGTCGCCTGAGCCCGGGGGGTGATCGGAAAGT
>CAJIBC010000710.1_pt1 | contig 15129 bp, 13 predicted proteins | sample 9199231 | NCBI WGS metagenome assembly CAJIBC01 (sample SAMEA7708282, study PRJEB35096) | sediment metagenome | biome: marine neritic benthic zone biome [ENVO:01000025]; feature: sediment [ENVO:00002007]; material: shallow marine sediment [ENVO:03000034] sea grass bed [ENVO_01000059] ...
GAGCTGTTCTGCTGGCCCCCATGGTGGATATTCGGACAAATCCGTTTCCCGACACCTTTGCCAGATGGTGTAGTCAATTATCCGTGAAGATGGGGATGGGGGAGGCCAATATACCGACGCTTCAACGTCACGATACTTATCATCGGCCGTTTCGAAGTAATTGGTTAACCCATGATTCCGTAAGGTTTAACCATGTTCGGAATTTATTGAGGCAGAATTCTCAACTCGCTGTGAGTACCATTACCTTTGGCTGGCTCACTGCAACATATGCAGCCATTGATCGCGTTCATCAACCCGGTTTTTTGAAATCGATTGCCACGCCAATGCTATTGGTCGTCGCCGGACAGGATCGGGTGGTTTCAAACAGTGCCGTTCGGTATATTGACCGCTTGTTGCCGTCGGCCAGGATTGTGACCATAGGCGGTGCCTACCATGAAATTTTACAAGAGCAGGATCTATTGCGAGATCAATTCTGGAAAGAATTTGACCAGTTTGCCATTTGCTGACAAGATGGGGTTTCTACTTGATAAAATTAGAACTTTTGGTTTATATAAAAGGAAATTTGATTAAGGCTTTAAAAAGCTTGGTGCCAACTAAGCGTCCTTGAGGTGAATCAATGAAATGGAAAGACACCGGAGAAATGGAAGATAAAGAAGCGTCTACTGTTGAAGAAGAAAATTTTGATGAAGAGCAATTTTCTCCTTGGGCAGATCAGAAAGGTAAGCAAATGCGCAGCACACTGATCAAAACGCCGTTATTGCTGGTGTTGCTGGTCGCCGCGATTGTCGCTTTGGTTGTGGCTTTGCTGATGTTGGTCATGGGTCCAAGGGGTGGTGCGGTCGGTACAGGGCAACTGGCATCATACGACCAACGGCTTAACAAGCTTGAAGAGCGGCTGGATAAATTTGCAGCCATTGACGAAAAGGTGACCCGCATATGGGAACAGGCAAAGTCATTTGAAAAATTTAAGGGTCGCTTTGATCGTACCGAGGCCTCCATGTCCCTTCGCATGGATCATCTGACCATGAGCCTGGAGACTTTACAAAAACAACTCGCACAGGCCCAAGAGCCTGCTGCAATCCCAGTGCCCCCAGCTAAAATAGATGCGCCCAACACCCAAAAACAGACCCAATACCATGAAGTTCGAGCTAAGGATACACTGTATAGCATCAGTAAGAGATATAAACTTAAGGTAGACCAATTGCTCAAGATGAACCAGCTGAAACCAGGGAGCGTGATTCAGCCAGGGCAAAAGTTAATCGTTGGGAGGCCATCGAATTAGCAGCTGCCGCACTGTATAATCGGGTATTTGAGGCGGATTGGTTTCAGGATCATGGTAAAATCAAAACGATGCCTATCCCGGAAGTCGTCGGCAGCACACCATTAAGCTCCAGTGGAAGTCGATCCATCGGATCTATGATCACCATACAGATGAGAAAAAAAGCGCCTTTATTTCGTCCAGATCCTGCCTTGATAAACGCATGTTGCATCACCCCAAAAAGACATTTAAGGAGGAGTCCATGGGTTACAAGATAATTTGTTGGTTATTGATCATGTTCAGCATAGCCATTGCCAGGGTCGAAGCGGTGGGGCTAGAGATAACCGTCGGTGGGTGGCAGCAATCCATAAACGGTAAATTGGGGTATCAACCCATAGGTGATTTAGATACCATAGATCTTGAAGAGGAGATGAATTTCGATGATGAAAATCGTCTGTTCGGACGCATCAAATTAGAACTGCCGATCTTTTTTCCCAATGTCTATTTGGTGGGAGCACCCGCTGAGTTTGAAGGAATCGGGAGTAAATCCATTGCGTTAAACTATGGCGATGTCACTTTTAATGCCGATGCCCAATTGCGCTCTAAAATCACTGTGAACCAATATGATGTAGGGTTTTATTATGGGCTACCCCTTGTTAAAACAGGATCTGCAGGCATGCTCAATGTCGATATCGGGTTAAATCTTCGAATTCTTGATCTGGCGTCTAGCATCACCGGTTTGTCCGGTGCAAGCACCCTGACCGAGCGCCAAAGTATAACGTTGCCTGTTCCCATGCTCTACCTGGGGGTTCAAATCATGCCTACTGATAATTTCACCATCGAGGCGGAGGGGCGCGGGATTTCAATCGGCGATGATAAAATGTACAGTTTGTTGGGCCGTTTGAGGTATCAATGGGCCGGCCCGTTTTTCATTTCATGCGGTTACCGATACGATAAAATAGATGTTGACGAGGATGAGTTGGTTGCCGATGTAGATTTTTCAGGCCCGTTTGTTGAAGTCGGGCTTTCGTTTTAACGGAGGCCATTTCCTCCTTATGAGTCCCATTATCGGCTGATATTATTACGTGCTTTATTATTTTTGGCCATTATTATATGGATAGTCTGATCGATCCCTATTCACCTCATTACGGGTAGGAACAATTCAGGGCGTTACACGTATCTGCCCGGACCGGAGTTGATTTGGCACGACCGCAAAAAAGTCGAATTGTTGCATGTGATCCCAGCGCCAGTTATTTTAAACCACGCGGTGTGCCGTTGCGCGAATTAGAAGAGGTGCGATTGACCATTGATCAAATGGAGGCCATCCGTTTGGCAGATTTGGAAGGACTCTCTCAGGCGGACGCAGGCCGAAAGATGGGCGTTTCGCGGGCCACGTTTGGAAGGATTGTCCAAAGGGCCAGACACATAGTTGCGGAGGCGTTGGTGCATGGCAAAGCTATTTTGCTGGAAGGCGGCAACTATCGCTTAAGCAAAGGAAAGCGGCAATTCGGTTGCCAAGCTTGCCGCTATGTTTGGGACCAGGGTTGTGGAACCCGGCGACCCGAAAAATGTCCGGCTTGCGGACATAAAGATGTGGGAAGGATTTTTGAGCAGTCCTAGGGCACAAAGCCTAAGGCACCTGGCATATTGAATTCCGCATCACAACTGGAAACAATTAATCGGCTGAACCTACGACTCAAATTCAGTAGGGCCAGCCTAAACCAAGGATGAGATCGACATGGTACAGATTCACGGCAGCGTAAATGAAGCAAAAAATCCACCTGATCCCAAGGCAGCGCTCGAAGCTGCGGTAAAAGGCACTTTAAAAAAGATAAGACGAAAATTCATCATCATGAGTGGTAAGGGAGGGGTGGGTAAATCCAGTACCTGCGTTAACCTTGCTTTGGCGCTCGCCGGGAAAGGGCGCCAGGTGGGGTTGTTGGATGTGGACCTCCACGGTCCTGATATCCCCCGTATGCTTGGACTCGAGGGGCTTCTCGAAATGAACGCCGAACAGCAGCTGGTTCCCAAGCAATACAGTGAAAACCTCAGTGCGGTATCCGTGGAGTCGTTAACTCCGGATAATGATGATGCCATCATTTGGCGTGGACCGGTGAAATATTCCGTGATTCAGCAATTTGTCGGTCAGGTCGCCTGGGGAGATCTCGATTACCTGCTCATCGATGCCCCACCTGGTACCGGTGATGAGCCCCTGACAATTGCCCAAACCATCACCGATGCGCAAGCCGTGATCATAACCACACCCCAGGAGGTATCTCTGGCGGATGTTCGAAAATCCATTAATTTTTGCAAAGCGGTAAAAATGCCCATTTTCGGAATAGTTGAAAATATGAGTGGCCTTGAATGTCCGCACTGCAAATGTAAAATCGATCTTTTCGGGGCCGGCGGTGGAGAGCAGACAGCCCATCAGATGGGGGTTCCTTTTCTGGGGCGCATCCCATTCGATCCGGAAATGGTGGCGTGTGGCGATGCCGGAGTGGCCTTTCAGCAGAAACATGAGGATTCTCCGGCTGCGGCAGCCTTACTGTCCATCGCGGAGAAAATGGCGTCTTCCGAAGTGGTCTAGCGGTTTTTCGTACCACCCTGATAAAGGCGCCACACCCCATTGCGTCGATGGCGGACTATCTCCCCACCACTTGTATTGAACCCCTATTTGCCCTTATAGTTAGGGCTTAACAATGGTTTCTACATTCGTATTTATAGGGGGGGCAAATGCGCGAGGCGGTCCGTCGCTATCTTGAAAAAATGCCGCATTTTAAAATGTTGCCAGATAGGGAATTGGATTTTCTGGCTGAACAATCCATCCGTAAAAACATATCCAAAGGTGAGGTTCTGGCCCATCAAGGCAAGACCAGCATTCGCCATATCTATATCATTAAGTCCGGGCAATTCTCGCTTTATGATGAAAAATCCGGCAAACGCCAGTTGGGCGGCTACATCAAAACGGGAGAGGTTTTCGGTGGCATCACGCTTTTGATGAATGCCGGTATCTCCCTTCGCACTGTTTTGGTGGATGAACAGACCGATGCCTACTTGATTCCCCAGGCCAAATTTTTGGACCTGTGCGCGCGATATAAAGATTTTTATTCATTTTTTTTAGATAATTTTAGCAAGCATCTCAAAGATCCGGCACTGGATACCATCATTGCTTCGGGGCAGGCAAAATTATTTTTAACAGGCGTAGGCCCATTCGCTTTTTTGCCGGAAGAAGCCGTGGAAATGGCGGCCAGCGGCATTTCCATGGTTTTCCAGCCAAAGGGGAGCGTCCTGTTTACCCAGGGACGCACTCGGGTGGGTTATCTCTACATCCTCCAGAAGGGATCTGCAGAGCGATATTATGAGCGCAACGGCCAGAAAGAGATGCGCGATATTTTGACGGAAGGGGATATCTACGGCGGCATCTCCATGCTACTCAATGACGGACTTTCGGTTCGCACGTTGGAGGTAACTGAAGATGCCTATTTCTATCTCCTGCCCAAAGATATCTTTCTGAATATATGCCAGGAGCATGAGGTATTCACCGAATTTTTTACCGATACCTTTGGCAAACGTATGTTGGATAAATCGTATGCTGCCATTGTAGCCCGGACAACCGTACCCTCTGAAGAGACACTACAACTCTTTAATCAGCCCGTTCACCAAGTTTGCAGCCGTGCAACGGTGTTCGGTACGCCGGACATGACCATCCAGCAAGTGGCCAGAAGAATGCACCAGGAAAATAGTACTTATTTGATGGTACCGTCTGCGCAGCCCCAGACCGCCGGCATCATTACAGAGAGTGATTTAACACGCAAAGTGATCGCTACGGGATATGATATTCATCGCCCGGCGGTGGACATCATGTCTACTCCATTGCGCACCATCGGCGAGCAATCAATGGTTTCCGAAGCATTAATGGCCATGATGGCGCATGATGTTAAGCACCTTGCCGTTACCAGCGCCAAGAATCAGATCATCGGCGTACTCTCCAATCGTGAATTGATTTCAGCCCAGGGGCAGTCTCCGCTGTTCCTATTGCGGAAAATCTCCAGAGCCGAATCTTTGGAAGAAATTGTTCAGCAGCATGATAGACTCCCGCGTATTGTGAAAGGGCTGATCAGCAGCGGTGCCACAGCTCGCAATATTAATCGCATGATTACAACAGTTTCTGACACCATTTTAAAAAAGGTGATGTCATTTGTGATGAAAGATATGGGATCGGCTCCCGTGAATTTTGCGTTTATGATAATGGGCAGCGAGGGACGCGGCGAGCAAACTTTGAAGACTGATCAAGACAATGCCATTGTCTTTGAGGATGTTTCTGAAGCCGAATTGCCTGAGGTGATGCCGTTTTTTCTGGAAGTGGGGCGACGGGCGTGTGAAATGCTGGACCAAGTCGGTTATACCTATTGCGAAGGTGAGGTCATGGCCCAAAATCCAAATTGGTGTCAGCCATTGGGAAAATGGATGACATACTTTCTGCAATGGATTCATGCAGCCGAACCGGAAGATTTACTACAAGCTAGTATCTTTTTTGATTTTCGCTACGGGTATGGAGATAGCCAGTTGATTGAGTCATTGAGAAACCATCTCCATGGTGCCATCGCGCGGTGGTCGGGATTTTTGCGGCACATGACCGAGAACGCACTCTATTTTAAACCGCCGCTGGGTTTTTTTCGAAACTTCGTGGTGGAGTCCAAGGGTGAGCACCGGGACGCATTTGACATTAAAAGCGCGATGACCCCCATCGTCGATTTTGCAAGGGTCTATGGGCTGAAAAACGGTGTGGCCACCACCAATACACTGGACCGATTAAAAGCGTTGAAAAATAAAAAGGCCCTGACACAGGAAGAGTATGACGAAATGGACAAGGCATACAGTTTTTTGATGCAGCTTCGGCTAACACGTCAGGTAACGGCGTCTCTGGAGCAGCACAAGTCGCCTGATAACTTTATTAATCCCAAGCGATTGACAAGAATTGAACAGACCATGCTGAAAGAGATATTTAAACGAATCGAAAAATTCCAATCCAAGATGAATTTTGACTACGTCGGTATGGCTTGAGGGTCTACCCTATGGTTGCAAAAGCCTTTGGCAACGCGGGATCTGGGGTCCTAAAGGCTTTTGCTAGCCTTCTTTTGCCAACTCCATGCCCAGATTGAGGGCGTTGCGGTTCATCTCCAGAAAACTGCCGGGAATGCGCTCACTGAGCGTGGACATAATGGACTCGGGTTTCACCAACTTGGTCAAGGCGACGACGGCACCCAACATGCAGATATTCAGGACAATGGGTTTGCCGATTTTCGCCATGACGGTTTCGTATATGGGCAGTTCCATCTGACGCGCATCCACCTTGCGAGAGGTCTCCACCCGGTAGGGGTCTGTGATCAAGAGGCCGCCTGGGCGAACGATATGGTGGAATTTGCTGTAGGCCGTTTGGGTGAGACAAACCAGGCCGTTGGGTTGGATCACCTTAGGGAAATCGATCATTTCGCTGGAGATAATGATATCGGATCGGGTGGCGCCGCCCCGCGCCGCAGCACCATAGGATTGGGATTGAACAGCATTGAGATTCTCATGTACAACGGCTGCTTCCGCCAATATGATGGCGGCGGTGATTACTCCTTGACCGCCGGAGCCTGAAAATACGAGTCGAAATCTTTCCATAATTTTGGCGACCTCACTTCCGGTTGCAGTCTAAAGGCCTTGGGCCTTTGTAATTATTTTCTCATACTCTTGACAGTATTCCGGTAGTTCTTTCTGCACAATGATGCCTCGTTCCATGAGGGTGGGATTCTCTTCAAGCTTTTTTGATCCCACAGGCACGGTATGCTCTTTGAACCATCGCATCATATCGGCTGCACTGCCCAATTTGTTTTTCCGTCCGAAATAGGTGGGGCATTGGCTCATGATTTCCACCACTGAGAAACCTTCATGCACGACCGCCTGGCGGATAATGTCCGCCATCTGCTGAACGTGGTAGGAGGTGGTGCGTGCCACAAACGTGGCTCCGGCTGCTTTGGCCAGCTCCACAATATCAAAAGCTTGGTCAATATTTAAGTAAGGCGCTGTGGTGGCGAGGGTTCCCTGACCGGACAGGGGAGAGTACTGCCCTCCGGTCATGCCGTAAATTCTATTGTTCATCACAATGGCGGTGATGTCGATATTGCGGCGGGCGGCATGGATAAAATGATTGCCGCCGATGGACAGGGCATCGCCGTCTCCCATCGGGACAATCACGTTGAGTTCCGGTTTGCTCAACTTGACACCGGTGGCAAACGCCAGCGCACGGCCATGAACCGTATGCAAGCTATGGAAGTCCACATATCCGGATATGCGTGACGAACAGCCGATACCGGAAATCATGACGATTTCATTCCTGCTCATGCCCAGTGTTTCAACAGCCCGAATCAAACCATTGAGAACGATGCCGTGCCCGCATCCAGGGCACCACATGTGGGGGAAAAAACGTTCGCGCAGATAATTTTTTAAAGCCATTGTTTACATCCCCCTTCCCATGATAATCCGCAGTGTTTTTTTGATGTCGGCATCGGTTATCAGCTCCCCGTCGATGCGGTTGATGAGAAAAACCTGTTCCGGACGGTCAACTGCCAATTTGACACTGTGCATCAATTGACCCATGTTCATTTCAACCACGCCGACAAATTTTGTTTTCATGCTGTATTCACGCACGATTTCCCGTGGAAAGGGCCATATGGTCTGAAGTTCCAACAATCCAATGCGCTGGCCCCGACTCCTCAGGTGTTTGACAGCATGCAATGCCGAACGCGCGGAAGAGCCGTACGATATGAGAAGAACCTCTGCATCATGGGTGAAATAAGTTTTATAACGGGCCATTTTAGTCGCATTGTTTTCGATTTTATCAACCAGATGTCGAAGCAGCCCATGAACGACTTCAGGTTTATCTGAAGGGAATCCCCACATATCATGATAGAGTCCGGTGACGTTGTAGCGATGGACGCCTCCGAAATCGCTCATGGGCAAACGGCCGTCTTCTCTGGGGAGGTAGGGGTGGTAGTCGATGCCCTCTTTCACACCGGTGCGAAGGCGATCCACCAAATTTATCTCACCCGGTCCTGGGATGACTAGTTTTTCCCTCATATGCCCGACCACTTCGTCAAAAAGAAGAACTACCGGTGTTCGATAGGTTTCGGCGATATTAAATGCTTCCACGGTGACATCGAAAACATCTTGATGATTAGAGGCGGTCAATGCAACGATGGCATGATCCCCATGGGTCCCCCACCGGGTTTGGTTCACATCACCCTGACTCACATGGGTCGGATTGCCGGTGGAAGGGCCACCGCGCTGAACATTGACAATGACGCAGGGAATTTCGGCCATGACTGCGTAACCCAAGGCCTCCTGCATCAAAGAAAAACCTGGCCCACTGGTAGCGGTCATCACCTTATGCCCGGTGAGCGACGCTCCGATAATGGCGCAGATAGAGGCGATTTCATCTTCCATTTGGATAAATTTGCCGCCCACCTTGGGGAGCCGGAGGGAGAGCAGTTCGGCGACCTCCGTGGAGGGGGTGATGGGATAGCCGGCATAAAAGTCAAGCCCTGCATACAGGGCGCCATAAACGCATGCTTCGTTACCTTGAACGAACTTCACGCTACCCTTCATTGTCATTGCCCTTTTTTTCGGTGTCCTCGAGTTCTACTTCCACCGCAAGATCCGGACAGCGAAGCTCACACATGCGGCAGGCGATACAATCTTCGATGCGCGCGGCCACCGCTTTTTCCTTTTTGTCCAACTCCAACACGGTCTTGGGGCAGAAGGCCACGCAGATGCCGCAACCCTTGCACCATTCACGATCAATGCGATGCTCTTTAAGTTTTCTTTTAGCCATTGGATTGGCCCCTCGAATTCGGTGTGTTATTTGCGTAGCTTTATTCATCATTCGTCTGCACAGGTCAATAGGGAAAAGTAAAAATTGTAAATTAATTCACCTTGTCTTTAGGGATTGGGGCTGCTCACAGCGCGAACATAATATGGTGCGCTAAAATCCTGCCACCCGACAAAGCCCAATTCGATGTTCACATAGTAAGCCGACACATAAGAGCGGCGGTCAATACTCCATATCCACCGTTGGGTATGATCGAACATGGTTTCAATACATAATGCCGCTCCCCGGGCACTGGGTTTCAGGAGCGTAACCAACTCATCAATGGTGGGGATCCGCCAATGATGAATATCGCCGTAGGCCTCTTCATTCAGTTGGTGGATATACAGATGCGCCTGGGGCCATGTGCGTGGATAATGGGAGCCTGAAGTTTGCCAGGTCAGCCCCGTGGCTTGGTCCTCTATGATGTCATCGGAAATCTTAACGAATTGGTTGCACATATATTCTTTGGGTTGCCACAGTTTGTCTAGATTAAAACGGCTGGTTGCCTGGCAAGGACGGATTTTATAAGGGGATTGGCGCAGTGGCAATGCGACCGGCCGTGATTTTGGACCTGGGGTATCCGAAAAATATTCGGGCCGGGCACAACTCATCTCTTTGTGTTTTTGCCAGTGGCACTGCAAATCGATCAGCGCCTTTTTCATCGCTTTGGCATCTCTAAAACGGTACTCGCGTCGTCGGGCAATGGCCATGGAAAAAAAGTCATCCCACTGGGTATCCAGGTCCGGGTTTGTTTGGCTTGGTGGCGCGTATTGCCGGTCCATGTCGTTTAGATAGGGAAGGCAGCGCGTCAGCATGCGATAGAATATAATGCCCAATGAGTAGAGGTCGGAACGTGCATCCCCGCTATCCGGATCGGTCTCTTGCTCCGGTGCGGCGTAGTAAGGCGATCCCACATTGAGATTCGCCGGGCCGGAAAAAGATTCATTGCGGAGCTTGGAAAGACCGAAATCACATATTTTTATTTTGTCCTGGGCGGTGACCAGTAGATTAAAAGGCTTGATATCACGGTGCAGAATGCCTGTATCATGCAGACAATCCAAGCCATCAAGGGTTTGCAGTGAATAATTCAACGCCCTATCCACCGAAATCCGGCGTGAGGGCTGTTCGACGAGGTATAACTCTCCAATTATAGTGCCCAGGTTATTGGGGTAATAATCCATGACAAAGAAAGGCTTGCCCTCATGTTCATCGAAATCATGAACGGAAACGATATTCGGGTGATTTATCCCGGCGATGGTGATGGCTTCATGGAGAAAGAGCGAACGCAATTTGTCCATTCCCATAAGCTCAGCTGCCAGGGGGTCTGGATCCAGGATTTTTAGAGCGGTGATTTTTTCGATAATGGGAAGTTTGACTTTGAATACTTTGCCCATGCCGCCTCTCCCCAGAAATCCTTGGACAATGTAGCGGCCGATTTTTTTCATGATCTACCACAAACGATTGGCGTGGGATTCCGGCAAACCGGCCGCTTTTATTTTGGCCACGGTTTCGGCGATGTCATAGGCGACAAAGCGAATTTCAAGCTCGTGGCGCTCTGTGTCGTATATGGCGTATTTGGCGCTGTTATCACCGTCCCGGGGTTGGCCCACGCTTCCTACGTTGATGATATATTGGTATTGGGTATCCAAGCTCATAATTCCCTGCTTCAGCGGCCAGCGTTCAACCTGGCGACCGTCGAAATGGACCAGTTCCAAGTCGTGGGTGTGGCCTACGAAGCATATTGATTCCGACATGGCTTTAAAAGTTTTGATCAATGCGTGGGGTGCTTTTTGGAAGAGGTACTCACGAACCGAGTCGGGCGGATAGCCATGTACACACCTGCAATGCCCAACAACGTGGCTGCAGGGCAGGCTCTGGATAAACCGGGTGGAGGCGCCACTGAGCATGGTCATTGTTTTCTCAATTGAGGTGCGCGCATTTGGGTTGAACCATTTTAAGTATTGGCTGTTGCAAACCGCCATTTCATGGTTCCCCAAAGTCGTGGGGATGTTGTTTTTGATTACCTCCGCCAGTACCTGCTCAGGTTCCGGACCATATCCGATGCAATCGCCGAGGCAAACGATGTCACCAATATCAACCGTATTCATATCGGCTAACACTTTTTGCAAGGCTTCAAAGTTTCCATGTATATCTGAAATAACAGCTAATTTCAATTAAACCACCGCATGTTAACCCTTCATAATCCCCTGATCAATTCAGGTTGAAGTACCAGCTTATGATTTGCGGACCCAGAAAGAGATATAATATCGCGCCAATCGCTAAAAATGGACCAAAGGGCAGTGCCATTTTCATCCCTTTACCTGCCCGTAACATCATTATAATACCCACTGCGGTACCCGTAAAGGACGACGCCATAATGGTAAATAGAACTCCTTTCCAACCGATAAAGGCGCCAATCATGCCCAATAATTTAATATCGCCGCCGCCCATACCTTCTTTGCCTCTAAAGAGTTGATACCCCCATGCAATGGCCAGCAAACTTCCTCCGCCCACCGCAATCCCCAACAGGGATTCGATCCAGTTAATGGAAGGCAGCACGAAACTTGCCGCGAAACCCAATGGGATGCAAGGTAGCGAAATGATGTCAGGAATGATGCGATGATCGATATCAATGAAGGTGATCACCAGCAATGTGGTGATGAAGAAAAAGTAGATCAGGGTGGATGGGCTTGGTCCGAATTCCATCCATGTGATCACGGCAAAGATGCCCGTGAGCATTTCAACAATGGGATAACGAATGGATATGGGGGTTTTGCATCCACGGCAACGACCGCGCAGCAGGATGTAGCTGACCACCGGAAGGTTATCGAACCACTTGATGGAAGCGTTGCACACCGGGCATGAAGAGGGGGGGCGTACTATGGAGCTGCCATTGGGAATTCTGTAGATACACACATTCAGAAAGCTTCCGATACACATCCCTACCAGCAATACGTAACCGTATATCAATATTGGTGTCATGGTTATATCCTTATCGTCGCAGGTTGTAAGCGGCTTTAATAAAAAAATCAAGATTGATATTGTCAAATCAAGCTTTTGTCTTATATTAGGCAGTTAATATCGATATGTGTTTGAATAATTCCGGCATTTGGCCGGTTTTTTTTCAGTAACAGTACTAAATAGGCATGATAAAGCAGATACTACAAAAAGATCATCGTATCATTATAGCATAGGGAGAAAAGATGGCAGAATCAGATAAAGACGATCTCATTAGCATCATAGAAGAAGATATAGGCGATACGGAGATGCCTACCTCACTGCCCCTGTTACCGGTACGGGATGTCGTTATTTTCACCGATATGTTGCTGCCTTTGTTTGTCGGCCGGGACAAATCCATACGTGCGGTGGAGTCTGCCGCTTCCAAAGACCGTTTTTTATTTGTGGCCACCCAAAAAGATCCAGAGATTGAGAATCCCAAGGCAGATGATATTTTCACAGTGGGTACGATCAGCCGGATTTTGCGTATGCTCAAATTGCCTGATGGCCGTGTCAAAGCCTTAGTCCAAGGATTTGCCAAGGCGCGCATTGTCAAATATGTACAAAAAAGGTCGTTTTTCAGGGTTAAAGTGGAGATTTTAGATGAACCTGTTGAGACATATTCCGACCTTGAGATGGAAGCCCTGATGCGCAACGTGAGAGAGAATTCTGAGAAAATATTAGCCTTAAGGGGGGAGCTGAGCGGCGATGTCGGAAGTATTTTAGAGAGCATTGAGGAGCCTGGCAAGCTAGCCGATCTTGTGGCTTCCAATTTGAGGCTTAAGATTGAGGATGCCCAGGATGTGATCGAATTGATTGATCCATTGGAACGCCTGCGAAAGGTTCACGATCTGCTATCTCACGAAGTGGAGCTGTCGGTGATGCAGGCTAAAATCCAATCGGACGTTAAAGATGAAATCTCTAAAAGCCAGCGGGACTATTTTTTACGTGAGCAGATGAGGGCAATTCACAAAGAGCTGGGCGAATTGGATGAAAAGTCACAGGAGGTTGAAGAGTATCGAAAACGCATCAAAAAGGCGCGTATGCCCAAAGAAGCTCTCGAAGAAGCTGAAAAACAACTACGCCGCTTGGATCAGATGCATCCAGATTCAGCTGAATCGTCAGTGGTTCGAACCTATCTCGATTGGTTAACGGAGCTCCCCTGGAAAAAGTCTACCAACGACGTATTAAATATCCAGAAAGCTCAAAAAGCGCTCAACCGTGACCATTTCGGATTGGAAAAAATAAAAGATCGCATTCTAGAGTATTTGAGCGTTCGCAAACTAAATCCTGACTTAAAGGGATCGATTCTCTGTTTCGTGGGCCCCCCGGGAGTGGGCAAAACCTCTCTTGGGCAGGCCATCGCCAAGGCCATGCGCCGAAAGTTTATTCGTATCTCCCTCGGCGGTATTCGGGATGAAGCTGAGATTCGCGGGCATCGCCGCACTTATATTGGTGCCATGCCCGGTCGCATTATTCAAGGGCTCAAGACCTGTAACTCGAACAACCCCGTATTTATGATGGATGAGATCGACAAACTGGGCGCTGATTTTCGAGGCGACCCTTCCTCTGCTCTGCTTGAGGCCTTGGATCCAGAACAAAACGGCTCTTTTTCCGATCACTACCTCAATCTTGCCTTTGATTTGTCCAAGGTCATGTTCATTCTCACCGCCAATGTCACCGATACCATCCCGTCGGCCTTGTTGGATCGTATGGAGGTGATTAACCTATCCGGCTATACTGAAGAAGAGAAGGTCATCATTGCCGAAAATCACTTGGTACCTCGCCAGGTTAAAGAGAACGGTTTGAAACCACGGCAGATTTCCATCAGTCAGAACGCTTTGCGCCGACTCATCAATGAGTATACATCGGAAGCCGGGCTTAGGAATTTTGAAAGGGAGATCGCCACCCTTTGTAGAAAAGTGGCGCGGAAAATTGCTGAAGGTGAAAAGGGGCCCTTTGCCATCACCCGATCGGGATTGCAAAAATATCTCGGAGTCGCCAAATATTATCCGGAACTTGATCAAGAACCTAGCCAAGTGGGGCTATCCACAGGGTTGGCGTGGACACAAGCGGGGGGCGAAGTGCTCTATGTGGAGGCCAGTCTGATTCGGGGCAAGGGCGATTTGATCGTCACCGGGCAGATCGGTGAAGTGATGCAGGAATCCGCCCGTGCCGCACTTAGCTATGCACGAGTGTACCTTGATGGCCTGGGAGTGAAACCGGATACCTTGGAAAATACCGATATTCACATCCATGTTCCGGCAGGCGCTATTCCAAAAGACGGCCCCTCGGCCGGTATTGCCATGGCCACCGCACTCATTTCAGCTGTTGCCCAGCGTCCGGTACATAAAGATGTGGCCATGACTGGAGAGATTACGTTGCGTGGCCGGGTCCTGCCCATTGGCGGTCTCAAAGAGAAAGCGTTGGGTGCCTTGCGGGCCGGCATCAAGACCGTGATCATTCCGGACAAAAATAAAAAAGAGTTGGACGAGATTCCAAAAGCGATCAAGCGCAAGCTTACATTTGTAGCCCTGCACAACATGGATGAGGTGTTGGATATCGCCCTGTTAAAGGCCAGGAAAAAGCCGGTCCGGAAGACCAGGCGGACCCAAAAGCCCAAATCCGTCAAGAAAAAGTAGCCGACATGCCCACTTGCATACTGGCAGTCGATACGGCCACAGAAATTTGTGGCGTGGCTCTGGCCATCGACGACCAGGTTAAAACCGAATTGATTCTGAGCCAAAGCGTGACCCATACCCAATCCATTATGGTGGCCGTAGAGTCCGTTCTTGCAATGAATCACATGGATATTAGTGCCATTGATGTTTATGCGGTTACCCGTGGTCCCGGTAGTTTTACCGGTTTGAGAATCGGCATCAGCACGGTTAAGGGACTGGCTCTGGCCTCGGCAAGGCCCATGGTGGGCATCTCAAGCTTGGAGGTGTTGGCAAACCAGGCA
>CAJIBC010000476.1_pt1 | contig 15103 bp, 9 predicted proteins | sample 9199231 | NCBI WGS metagenome assembly CAJIBC01 (sample SAMEA7708282, study PRJEB35096) | sediment metagenome | biome: marine neritic benthic zone biome [ENVO:01000025]; feature: sediment [ENVO:00002007]; material: shallow marine sediment [ENVO:03000034] sea grass bed [ENVO_01000059] ...
ACAAACCCCATTAGACGAAAGCCCTTTCTCCCTCTCCCAACTCCTCCCGCCAGGGAGGGGGCGTTTTCATTCAGGTACTATTTCACCTAAAGTATCGGCCTCTGGATGCCAATACAGAATCAGGTGCAATGCTGAGCGGATCGATTTGTATGCCTGCCCTTGGGTCGTCAATCGCACATAACGCGCAATGTTATATTTGGGGCTTACATGGCTGAATTCGATCCAGACAAAAAAAAATTGATTGTAAAATTAGTCTATTATGGACCGGCCTTGAGTGGCAAAACCACCAATCTGATGCGGCTCCACGACATGTTAAACCCCAGCAATTGCGGGGATTTCATGGCATTTGAGACCAAAGGGGACCGGACCTTGTTTTTTGATTTTCTACCGCTGTTGATCAAAACGGCCAACGGACTGAAAATTAAAATAAAGTTATATACGGTACCGGGGCAGGTGGCCCATGACGCGACACGAAAAGCGGTCTTGTCTAGAACGGACGGGGTGGTCTTTGTGGCCGACTCCCAGATGAATCAGGCCGTCAGCAACTTCGAAAGCTTTGATAACCTGGAAAAAAATGCAGGCCGGGTGGGACTTGATTTTCTTAACCTGCCATTGGTGATTCAATTCAACAAGCGCGACCTGAAAGATATCGTCAGTGAAGATGAGGTTAACAGCCGATGGAAAGCTACGGGCCTGCCATTGGTGTTTGGCAGCGCAATATATAGCCGGGGTGTGCGCAAGACCTTTACCCATGCCTTGGAAGCCATGTTCCAGAGCCTGGACAGCCATTACGGTCTGACCCGAACATATGGTCTGACCCAAGAACAGTTCATATCGGTGATACCGCCGGCACCCTGATGATAGGAGTGACAACCCGGAACGTATCCGGGTTGTATCATAGAGATGACCCAATTTGACCAAGAACACATTGAAGTCGACGCCTTTGATCGGGAATACCCCATTGAAGAGCTTTTACCCCAAGAATTGATGGAGAGCATCGGCACCGATTCCGCTGACATGCTGCCCGGCCAATGGGCAATTCTAAACGAAAAGGGCAACTGGCACTATCGGTTCGGCTCCTGGAACCCCACCCTGTCAGGCCGGCTCACCAACCGCATCGTTGAGAAGCAGCCGGAAGGTGAAACCATCTGCGTTCGCTCCAACGGCAGTTGCATCGCACTCTTTCCCATAGAATATGAGTTGGAAATAAAAGGTTATATGGCCGTTTGCGGTCCCTGCCAGGCCAAGCATCAACTTTTGGAAACAGGTCGCGCCGGGGTCAACCTGCTCAAGCAGCTCATCCGTCTCAAACACCAGACCATGCTCACCTCCGGCCTGCATGGCTTGGTGGTGGAGGAATCCTATGCGGACCTCAAGAAAAAAGCTGAGCAGCTGTCCATATCAGAAGAAAAATACCGTAATCTATCCGCCAGCCTCGAAATCGAAGTGCAGAAAAAGACCGAAGAGATTCGAACGGCCCATGCCCATATGATGCAACAGGAAAAAATGGCAGCCATAGGGCAGTTGTCGGCAGGCATGGCCCATGAAATCAACAATCCGTTGGGATTCATCCTCAGCAACCTGACCACCTTGATGGGCTATGCCCAAGATCTTGCCACCCTCATGCAGCATTACCGGCATCTGGCAGCGCTATGCAGTGGCAACAACAGGGGCGGGGAACTGCCCTCTATACAGGCCCAGTGCAAGACCATCGAAAAAAGCGAGCAGACCTTGGATGGTGCCTTCTTGCTGGCCGATATCCCCGTTCTGGTGGACGAGTCCCTCTCCGGCGCCCAACGCATACAGAAAATCGTAAAAGATTTAAAGGCTGTGGCACGTCCCGGTGAGTCAGAGCAGGAGCTGATTAATATACATGAAAGCCTCGACGCTGTGCTGACCATTGTTCAAAACCGTATCAGCCCAAAGATTGAGGTGCGCAGGGTATTCAGCCCCGTCCCCTTGCTCTACGGATACCCCCAGGAGATCAGTCAAGTCTGGCTCAACCTCGTCCTTAATGCCCTTGACGCCCTCGAAAATCAGGGAACCTTGACGATCAGCACACAAGCCGCACGGGACCAGGTTGTTGTCACTATCAGCGACACTGGAATGGGAATTGCCAAATCCAACCTGCCCAAAATTTTCGACCCTTTTTTTACCACCAAGGAGGTGGGCCAAGGCACCGGATTAGGTCTTCATCTGGTATATCATCTCATCGCAAAACAGGGTGGGCGGATCGAAGTACACAGCCAACCGGGTCAGGGCACAACCTTTACCGCCCACCTGCCCACCGAAAAGGGTTAATGCATGTCGAGACTGGCCTCCCTTTTTTTAAATAAAGACGACCAGGCCACTGGGAGTTTGGCGCAACATCAAACGCCACCGGAACCTAGTAAATATCAGATTCTGTTTGTCGATGATGAACCCAACGTCCTAAAGTCCATGCTGCGCATTTTCCGCCAGGAAAATTACGGCTTGCTGACCGCCCACTCCGGTGAGGAAGCGCTGTCCATCATGGATAAAGAGCTTGTTCAAGTGGTTATTTCCGACCACCGCATGCCCGAAATGAATGGTACGGATCTCCTTCGAGAAGTCAAAAAGCATTACCCGGCGACCATCCGCATAATGCTCACAGGCTATGCCGATGTTGATGCTGTGATGGGGGCGGTGAATGACGGAGCGGTCTATAAGTTCATCACCAAACCCTGGAATGATGAAGACCTTCGCCTGACGGTAAGTTTGGCGTTGGAGCAATATGACCTGATTCAGGAAAACAAAAACCTGAAGCAAAAGACAACCGCCCAAAAAAAAGAGCTCAAACGCTTGGGCCGTTTTATCAATGTCCACAACAGCCATCTGGGCAATCATCTGCTGCGGCAAGGCCATATCCAGCAAGACCAACTGGAAAAGGCGCTTCGCATACAAAAAAGCACCCATAAAGTAATGCCCAAGATATTGGTGGATATGGATGTCGTGGATGAAGCCACCATTATCAGCGTCATTGAGGGAACATGCCAGACAAATCGGGTGTTTCCCGGTGAATTTAATGTTCCCGAGGCACTGGCGGCATTGATCCCCAAACAGGTCTGCGAAAAAAATATTCTGGTGCCGCTTAAAAAAACCGGCAGCAAACTGATCGTTGCCATGGCGGACCCCACCGACTTCAATAAGGCGGATGATCTTAAGTTTATTACGGGTCTTACCATTCAACCGGTGGTGGCATCACAGCAGGACATCGTCCAGAAGCTGATCGATATTTACGGTGAAGAGGACATTCTCCAGGAGGCCATTGGCGATATCGACATCGATGACCCCACCGAAAACATCGAAATCATCATTGAAGAAGATGAAGAGCATACCGATCTGGCAGATCTTCTAAAGGCCACGGAACAGCCGCCGGCCATCCGCATTGTCAATGCCGTTATTTCAGACGCGCTGCGTCACGGTGCCTCAGACGTCCATATCGAGCCCAAAACGAAGTATACCATGGTGCGTTACCGAATTGATGACTTGTTAGAAGACAAACTCCATATTCCACCTCACATGCATATGCCCATGATCTCCCGCATCAAAATCATGAGCGAACTGGACATATCAGAGCGGCGGCGTCCCCAAGACGGCCGTATCACTGTCAAAACCTCTTCGCGCATGGTGGATATGCGCATCTCAACCCTGCCCACCATCAATGGTGAGAAAGTGGTATTTCGCATCCTGGACAAAAACGCCGCCATCAGAGATGTCGAGGATATCGGTCTGGTACCCCAAGACCTTGAAAAAGCGATGCGCATCATCGACATGCCCCAAGGTATCGTGCTCACCACAGGCCCCACAGGCAGCGGCAAAACCAGCACGTTGTATTCCCTGCTGCGCAAAGGTGCAAAGATCACCAAAAACTTCACCACCATTGAAGATCCGGTGGAGTACTACATGAACATGGCCGAGCAGGTCAGTGTCAAAGACAAAATCGGCCTTAGTTTTTCCTCGGTTTTACGTTCCATATTGCGGCAAGATCCAAATGTGATCATGCTCGGCGAGATACGTGACTTTGAAACTGCCGAGGTGGCCTTTCACGCCTCCTTGACCGGCCACCTGGTTTTAAGCACCTTGCACACCAACAGTGCCATTGCCTCCATTACCCGGCTACTGGATATGGGCGTCAAATCATATGTCATCGCCGATGCCTTGATCGGTATTATCGCCCAGCGCCTGGTTCGCCGCATCTGCCCGCATTGCATCGTGGAAGACGATCCTCCATCCCACATACTGCATGCATTGAAGATCTATAAAGGCCGTATCCATACCCAAAAGGGCGCCGGTTGCAGGAAATGCCACAACTCCGGTTACAAAGGCCGCCTGGGTATTTTCGAAATCTTTATAGTGGACGGTGAAATGCGAAGAATGATGCGAAGCAATGCATCGGAGGGCGAGTTGATGCGCTCAGCCAAGCAATCCGGGATGACAACCCTGCTGGACGACGCCATTCGGAAAATTGACGGCGGCATGACGAGCTGCGAAGAGGTGCTGCGGGTTTTCGGCCCCCAAAACACCATAGAAATCCCATGCGGACAATGCGGCAGCATTTTGGAAGAACGCTATCCGTACTGCCCCTACTGCGGCGCCCAAGTCACCAAGCTGTGCGCCCAATGTGGGCATTTCATCGCCGATGATTGGCGGTTTTGCCCAAACTGCAAAACCACGGCAGGCGACCCGGCAGCCTAGATATTCTGCTTGGCTAAAGCGTAAATCTTGGGATGGGTACACACTTCATAGTATTTGCGTGATGTAATGCTTTTGGCCTTCAATGTGGCCGGATCCACCAGCGGAATCTGGGCCTCCCGAATGATAATGCGTTGGTAACGGCCGCTCTGGGTGGGGAACTTGCCGACATAGAAATTGGATTTTTGGTTACGCGAATCGCGGATTTCACCTGGTAGCAACTTTAAGTTAATTTCATGGGAGAGTTTTTCAAATGCAGCGGCGCTCAATTCAATGCCATTGACATTGTACCGCATGAACAGATCATCTGCTGTGCCCGCCAGCTCCTCGTCGGAAAGCGTTTGAAACACATATAAGTTAAAGGGGCTTTTCTTCCCCGCAAGCAGCTTCCGTCCGGTTTTGCTGCATCCTGAGAGGCGATCGGCTTGATTGATGGCCGATGAAATCATGATGCGGTTATTCCCGTCGAATAGAAATGTCGGTGTCTTGTCAAGGAAGCTGATGCCGATCCCCAACTCCAATATCGGCAGCAGATACTTCTTACTTTTCTCATTGTAGCGCTGAATAATGATCATCATATTCAATGCGATACCGCAGGCCCTGGCGACGCCATACCAACCACTGGGCGCATCTTGTCTTTCGAAAATCGACAGGATGATCGCATCGCCCTCAATAAATATCTTTTGGGCATCATATTCGGTCAAAATTTCAGATATGGGGTCGAAAAAGTTCAGGCTGAAGTAGGAGGCTGGATTCAACCCACGCTCATTCATCTGGTGGGTAATATCGGTTGAACCGCGGACATCTGCCTTAATGACCACATGATTGATTATGGGCGCTTTCTCCGCGGCACGCTCGTGGGGCAGAAGGAATTCATAAAGTGTATTATTCTCTCTGGAAAGGGCGACGACTTTCTCTTCTGTGGCCAGATGAACGCGCTCCATGGCGTCACCGATCAATTCCGCATTGCTTTTATCTCTATAATAACGAGAAAAGGCATGAATAAAACGGATAAGATAAGCTTTTCGTTTACCTGAGGTCATCTGCTCCATTGCTTTTATTTTTTTATAGAGCGGACGCAGAGAAAAATTGCGATTGTAAATTTTTTTCATTCGCTTAAGACGGTTGCGAATGATTTTGCGGAATTTGGGCACCGTAAGGTATTGGATGATTTGTTGGGGAATCAAAGGCGGGCAGTATTCCAGATATTCAGGTTGCATCTCGTATGAGGCCACAATGCGATCGATCAAACCGATGCGTTGGAATTGACCATAGAAAAAATTAAGCACTCTTTTTTGGTCTTTGAGCCTATTTTTTAGCGCCACGAGATCCGTTGCGTTACCTTTGTTGTTCTTGAGTTCTTGAATATCTCCTTTTGTCAGCTGCCAATTGAGCAAAAGATCCATGTTCTCAGGATATTTCAACATCCCTTCTATTCTTTGATGATAGGCCCCCTGGTCTTCGGATGCATCTTGTTCCTGCATGGTTTGCTGTGCCAGCCTCTGTTCGACGGACCGCCGGCGATTGGCGGGATCACCCTTGTCAATCAAATTGAGGATCCGCTGAATAGAAAATAACAAAGGTTCATACTTGTCCGGATCCTCTATTCGGCGTCCAAGCACGATATCGTATTCAGTGATCAAAAAAATTTCATTCTCAGGTTGGTCCACATGCAGAACAGGGTTGTTCAGCACATCGACAAAAAAAGGTGACCGTTTGCCAAACACCGCTTCGTGCATGGGTTTGACCTCTTTGGTTTCAACGCCGGTCCAAAAACTGCAAATTTCCTTTCCCACCTGCTGCAGAATGGCGTTCCTGTCTTGCTGAATACGCTGCAGCTTGACTTTGAGTTTGGGGGTTTCGGCCGCATCGTTATGTACGGCCAGTTCTGCTTTACGAACGGCTTTTTTAAGCCGGCCGATCAAATGCTCATATTGTACTCGAATCTCCTCCAGCAGCATTTTGATCAATGCGGTCTGGGCCAACCATTCAATTTGAACCTCGCGCTGGCCTTTGGATTTGTTAATAGCGTCCTGTAAGATTTCACGGTAGAGCTGTTTGTAGTTATCGACCTCTTTATTCCAGTTGGTCTGCTTGGCATCCGGCCCCATTTCCTCAACCGCGGCGTGACGTGCAACCAAACGGGTGATGATTTTTCGGGTAGTATTTGCAAATGTGGGGCTAATCAATACATCACAACGAATATTATCAACACCGAGAACCAGATTCTCCAATGAGAAATCAGATGAATATGTTTTAAGTGGGAATTTGGATAGAGGGGGTAATTTACGTGCCTTTTCCAAAAAACCGATCATGGATGTTGCCTAATCCTTTGTCAGATTCAAGAGCGATTACATTACCTTGTATACAATTTTATAACATCAAAATACCTAAATGTCTATTTTTGAATGATTGATAGTGGTATATTATGAAACAGTTAAAGCGGGTATGGATTGTGGCCTAGGGTCATCTCGGGGGAGACTGATGTAAAAACTTGGGGGTTAATTCGAAAATTCAAACCGCCCCTCCTCGACCAGGGCCAAACAAGCTTCTACCGCTCTAGGATCATATAGTTTGCCACTGTTCCCACGGAGTTCATCCAGAGCTCGGGGCAGACCCAATGACGGTCGATAGGGCCTATGGGAGGCGATGGTTTCAAATACGTCGGAAACCGATAGGATACGGGCCGCCAGCAAAATCTGGTCATCTTTTAAACCGTTTGGGTAGCCACTGCCGTCCAGACGCTCGTGGTGTTGGAGAATGATGTCCGCCAAGGGCCAAGGAAATTCGATCTGTTTCAGGATGTCATACCCGGCTTGTACATGGCTTTTGATCAACTCATATTCCAAGCTGGATAGCCGGCCAGGTTTACTGAGGATCTCCGAGGGTACCGTTATTTTTCCCAAATCGTGAATGACGCTGGCCATTCGCAGACCATAAATCTCATCTTCCGGGAGTGCCATGGCCTCGGCGATGGCGCATGCCAAGTCAGCCACGCGCTGTTGATGCCCAGCCGTATAGGGGTCCCGCATCTCTACCGTGGTGGAAATGGCTTGGACGATGCCTTCCATGGCGTGACGCAATTTCACCAAATTGAGTTTCACTTCCTCCAAGGCATTTTTCAGGTCGATTCTGGCCGACCTTTCAGACAGCACCCGTTTCAGGCGGGCGATAAACTCCGCGATTCGCACCGGTTTTTGAAGGAAGTCGCTGGCCCCCTGTTCAACAATATCTTCGTAGTTAAAATCCTCAATGAATCCAGTCATGATGATGACGTCGGCCGTATATTCCCGTTTAACAATTTGGGCCAATTCGATACCGCTCATCCCCGGCATTTTAATATCGGCAACCACCACATCCACCGAATATTGCTCCAGAAAGTCAAGAGCTATGGCAGGACTGTGAGCCACACAACAGCGGTAGCCGGCCATCTGAATCCCGGCTTGCAACACACTGCAAATACCTTCATCGTCATCCACCACCAAAATCATCTCCGAATGGATAGCATCATGATTCTCCATCGGTTCTCCTTATTAATCCCCAATGTGCCTGGGGTAAACCGGTGTTTGTTGTCACCATTACAATCTTAAAGCCTATGGCAAGCGATGGAAAGTCAACCCAGAAGCAGGATCATGAACTGAAGAATAGAATACGGCTTAATAAGAATTGCAGATATTTGATGACGGGGCATTGTTAGCAGCAAGTTTTATCTACAATATGACGATAATGATATGAAGTCAAAGCTTAATGAAGAACAAATTTAGCCATCTTTTTTATGCAACGACAGGGTCTATTTCTTAGAGCGTCCCATGCGCACCTTTACACAATGAGCATGCGCCCCGAGGCCCTCGATATTGGCCAACCGCATGATATCCTGGGCCTCTTTTTGAAAAGCATTCTGAGCATAATGAATCAAGCTGGTCTTTTTCACAAAATGATCCACAGATAATGCCGAGGAAAACCGGGCGGTGCCGGCGGTGGGAAGCACATGGTTGGGGCCGGCCATGTAGTCACCCACCGGCTCCGGCGTATAAGGACCTACGAAGATCGCACCGGCATGGCGAAGTTCACCCACGCGGGCGAAAGGGTCGTTGATAATCAGTTCCAGGTGTTCCGGTGCGATACGGTTGGCCAGATCAATGGCGGCAGAAATATCCGCCACCACCATGAGAACGCCAAAGGATTTGAGAGATTTTTCTGCTATGGCCCGTCGGCCCAAAGGAACCAACTGGCGCGCCAGCGCTACATCCACAGCCTCGGCCAATGGCGTTGAATCCGTCACCAACATGGCTGAGGCCAAGGGATCGTGCTCAGCCTGGGAGAGCATATCAGCCGCCACATATTCCGGGTCGGCGGATTGGTCGGCCAGTACCAGAATCTCGCTGGGTCCGGCGATCATATCAATCTGCACGGTGCCGGTGACCAGTTTTTTAGCCAGGGTGACAAAAATATTTCCCGGTCCCACAATCACATCCACCTTGGGGATGGTGGCCGTTCCATATGCCAATGCGGCGATGGCCCATGCGCTGCCGACCTTATAAACGGCATCCACGCCAGCCTTGTGAGCGGCTGCCAACAAGTATGGGCTTACAGAGCCGTCTTGGGTTGGTGGGGTAACCATTACAATTTGGGGTACGCCGGCAATCTTGGCAGGGATGGCCCCCATCAGCACCGAAGAGACTAGCGGTGTCGCCCCACCTTGCCCTCCGGGCACGTAGAGACCAGCGGCATCCACCGGATGAACCATCTGACCCAGCAAGGTTCCGGGGCGAGGGGTATCGATCCAGGAATTGGTTCGCTGCCGGGTATGAAAAGAGGCGATCTGCCTGGCTGCGCGATTCAATGCCCGCTTAAACCCGGGTGTCACTTTACGCGCCGCCGCCGCCATCTCTTCCTTGGTCACAACCATCTGATTCTGTTTGAACTTGGGCGCATCAAATTGACGATTGTACTTCACAAGGGCCTCATCTCCATGCTTGCGGACCTGGGTCAATATCCGCTGCACTGCGTTCAAATCCTTACGCTGAAATCCCAACCCCCGCTGCTCAATCTGCAAAAGACGCTTTTCAGCGGCATCCGATGGATATTGATATATCTTCATCAATCTATTTCCTTTAAAGGCAAATCGGTTCCCGTACCCATTAGCGGACAATGACTACCGTATCATCCTTAGTGATAATACAGAGAATTTTTTATTAGTTCAAAAATCAAATAGTTGTCAATGAAATGGTGAATTATTAATCAGCCACCGGCAAATTTCGCCAATAATTACACTACGCTTTTTATGAACCAATCCAATATAAATTGACATCTGACCAATATTTTGGTGATATTACGGTTTTTTATAATAAGGAACTTTCTTCAATTATCATATTCATACCAATGGGGGTTGCTACATGACACCGAAACGAATTCACAATTTTAATGCAGGTCCTGCTGCCCTGCCCCAAGTCGTATTGGAAGAGATCCAGGAAAATTTTCTTGATTTCAAAGGGTCCGGAATGTCCATCACCGAGGTGAGCCACCGATCCGTCTGGTTTGACGATGTGATCAACGATGCGATTGCGCGGGTAAAACGATTGCTAAAATTGGACGACCGTTACCATGTTCTGTTTATGCAAGGTGGCGCCAGCCTTCAATTCTGCATGATGCCGATGAACTTTTTGAGCGACGGCCGCACCGCAGACTACGTCAATACCGGAACATGGTCCACAAAGGCGATCAAAGAGGCTGAAATTCAGGGCAAATCCATTGAGGTGGTGGCCTCTTCGGAAGATCGGAATTTCTCCTATATCCCGACAGATATTCAATTTACACCCGGTGCAACTTTTGCCCACATTACATCCAACAACACCATTAAGGGAACCCAGTGGGGCTCATTCCCAGACTCCGGCGGCACGCCTTTGTTTGCAGACATGTCTTCGGATATTTTCTCACGCCCCTTTGATACCGGTCGTTTCGGGCTTTTTTATGCCGGCGCACAGAAAAATATGGGACCGGCCGGCGTCTGTATGGTCGTGGTCCGCGACGACATGCTGGAGCTCGTACCGGATCATCTGCCCACCATGCTAAAGTACACCACCCATTCAGCCAAAAACTCCATGTTCAACACGCCGCCCTGCTTTGCGATTTACACGGTTCAACTGGTTGTTAAATGGCTGGAAGAGACCATTGGCGGATTGGCTAAGATGGCCGCAATCAACCGGCAAAAAGCCGATTTGCTATACGGCACCATAGACCAGAGTGAATTTTACAACGGAACCGCCGATCACGACAGCCGCTCTTTGATGAATGTCACCTTCCGCCTCCCCAGCGAATCGTTGGAGCAACAATTTGTAGCCGAAGCCACCAAAAACGACCTCGGCGGTCTTAAAGGCCACCGTTCCGTGGGCGGATGCAGAGCTTCTATCTACAACCCGACACCATTGTCAGGGGTAGAAACGCTGGTGGATTTCATGAAAACCTTTGAAAAACAGAATGGTTAGATGAGCTATCGCTTTGAGACGCACATGAAGGTCGCCTTCCATGATCTGGATCCCATGCAGGTCGTGTGGCACGGCAATTACCTTAAGTACTTCGACGTGGCCCGTTTTGGACTGTTCGCCGAAGCCGGGATCGATCTGTATGACTATATGCTGACCCAGCATTACGTTTTCCCGATCACGCGCTCATCTGTCAAGCACATAGCACCGCTGAAACCTTTTGATAAATTCATCTGCCGTGCCACGGTGACCGAAGCCGAATACAAAATCGTCATGGAGTTCGATATTCGGCTGGCAGATAGCTGTCAATTGTGCGCCCGGGGAAACAGTGAACAGGTGGCTGTTAAATACCCTGAAATGGAGATGGCGTTCGAGGTACCCAAGGATATCAGAACGGCACTGGGGTTTTAATGATGAAGGACTGGATGAAGTGTACAACTTTTGGCGCCGCATCTGACATGAAAACCAAATGAATCATGGGGTGCTGATATTCAGCGCCCCTGTTTTTTTGCGAGTCCTAACCTTGCCGATCCCGAATAAGGAGTGGATCGAAGTGCAGGTACACCTTATTGTTGCTTAAAATTGGACGGCTGTAAATTCTCCCCCCCAAAACGGAGATGTTATATAACCTACTTATATTATATCACTTTAATTCCATGACCATCCAATTTGGCGTACATCCGCTCAATCAAGCGGGCCCGCAGGATCCCCCGCCTGGCCTTAGGGTAAACACTACTCGTTGATATTACTTACGATATAAAATCAAACCCCACCCAGCGACGCTGGCACAGCCAGTGCTTTGAAAACAGAGCATGCACCCGCGAAGAACTGAACATGGCTTACCGGTCTCGAAACGGTGGCGGCGCATTCTAACCATGCTGACAGGACTGTTGCTCGCGCTCTGCCTGGTCGCCGTGCTGATTGCACAATATATCTCACAAGCTGATGCATACCGAATGGTGCAAAAGCATATGGCTGGGCATACGGAAAGGATGGCGACCCTGCTAGGGTATTTTTTTGGGCAGTGCCGCAAAGATGTAGAGACCTTTGCCCGCAGCCGGAAAGTTGAAAGCTACTTGGAGCATCATGCCAGGGGCAGGTCGTCCCGCAATGGCATGCCTGCCGATTCAGGCGCCATCAAAACAGCCGCAGACAACCTGATGGGAACAAGCGCCGCCAATGACAGCGCCCTCTTTCGCCGCATCCTGATCACGGATGGGAACGGGCTGATGGTATACGATACCCAGGGCATCCCATCCACCCCGTCACTTCACATGCGCTGGACCGCATCCACATCCGAAACCCAGATCCATGCCGAAGATGACGGGATCGTCATATCTGCCGTCACCCACATCAAAGGCCTTGTGGCGGGCCATGTTGTGGTATGGTTAAATATGCAAACCGCTCTCAGTCAAATGCTTTTATCGGATAATGTGGCCCACTGTATTAACACCCTGATGTCCAATAACGGAATCCTCTATTTTCTAAATGAGCTGCCTGAAACGGTTCAATCGTGCGGGTTGGGGGAGCTCACAACGCTCCCTTCCGGAACCCTTTCGCCACTGGTGGTGGCGTGTGATGCGCTGAATGGCAATAGCGGCGAATATCTGGCCATGGCCTCTCCCATTTCCCACACGCCCCTTTTTGTGACCTCAATGGTTCCGGCGTCAGACGTTACCGGCATTATAAAGCCATGGCACTATGCCGTCATCATGTTGCCCTTGGCTATTATTTTTTTATTGCTCTATGTGATGCAGTTGCACATCAGCCGAAAACACAAAGCGCTAAAGACCCATTATGCCGAAACAGATAGGCAACACAAGATCATGGTTCGGAACAACGAAGAGCTGGCCAATGAGATCATCCTCAGAAAACAGGCCGAAGCAGAATTGAAAATCATCAATGAACACCTGGAAGAGATTGTCGAGCATCGAACCCGAAAACTCGAAAGCGCCATGGTTGACCTTAAGAATACCCAAGCACAGCTGATCCAATCCGGAAAGTTGGCCTCCATCGGCGAATTGGCCGCCGGTGTTGCCCACGAACTCAATCAGCCGCTGATGGTCATCCGCGGCAATGCCCAATTGATGGCGCGAATGCATAACAAATCACAGGATATCGCTGACCAATTACCCGCCTACTTTGACACGGTGGAGCGCAATACCAAACGTATGATATTGATCATCAATCACCTGCGTACCTTTTCACGCCAATCCGGTACCGAGCGGCAATGGGTGGATATCAACCAGGTCATCAACAATGCCTTTCTGATGATTGGTGAACAATTGCGGCTGCACAACATTGAGACGGTCTTATCACTGGCCGAGAAACTGCCCCCTGTAAAGGGCAATCCGTATCAATTAGAACAAGTGGTCTTAAATCTATTAACCAATGCCCGCGACGCCATTGAGTCATACCAGCCCTCCGGAAACGGCTATCGCCGCCCAAAACAAATCAAAATAACCACCCGTTTAAGGCAGAACCCCGTCAAAGCGGTGGAAATACGCTTCTCAGACACCGGCTGCGGGATCCGGCAAGAGGACAAGGAAAAAATATTTGACCCATTTTTTACCACCAAAGCAGTGGGCAAAGGGACCGGACTAGGTCTATCCATTACCTATGGCATTTTACAGGAGCACAATGGATCTTTGGATGTGGTGGCCTTTCAACCCGGACAAACGACTTTTAGTATTATACTACCGGTATGATAGAGGATCCACGAGAAAAACCCGGAACGCTTTTCAACGGTCCGGGTTTTTGGTCCTGCAGCTAAAACAGCCACGATACTCGCGCACACGATCTCAATACCGAATCATCCGCCCCCCCAGGTTTTAGATCGGCCCGGATCGCGGCGTCGGTGCCGTGGGGTCCGCGCTGCAGGAAAACCGGTCGATCTTAAAGTCGCGACCATTGGCCATACGATCAATGACACAATTCAAACAAAGCAGCGGCACCCATGCCGCCGCCGATACACATGGACTCCACTCCGTATCGTACCCCTTTGGCCTGCATATTGGCCAGCAAGGTGGCACAGAGTTTAGCGCCGGTACAACCCAGGGGATGGCCCAATGCAATGGCGCCGCCGTTTACATTGATACGGTCCATGTAGTTATCCAATCCCAACTCACGAATACAGTATAGGGCCTGGGAGGCGAAGGCTTCGTTGATCTCCCACATTCCGATGTCGTCGATGGTCAATCCTGCCTTGCCAAGCAATTTGGGAATGGCATAGCGGGGCCCCACCCCCATTTCGTCAGCCTTGCACCCGATGGCAGTATACAGTTTCACTTTGGCAATGGGTTGGATGCCCAGTTCTTTGACCTTGGCTTCACTCATCAGCACCGTCGCGGCCGCGCCGTCAGTGGTTTGAGAAGAGTTACCGGCGGTAACACTTCCGCCTGCGGCAAATACCGGCCGCAGCCCGGCCAACACTTCCACTGTGGTGCCGTCTCGAACGCCATCGTCGAAATCCTGCATAAAGATCTCGCGTTGATAGGTTCCGTCTTCTTGGAGCTCGAAGCGCGATGCCGGTGTTGGGATGAGCTCTGTAAATCGGCCCTCTTTTTGCGCAGCAGCGGCTTTTTGCTGGGATAGCGCTGCAAATTCATCCTGCTGCTCCCGGCTGACGCCGTAGCGGTTGGCCACATTCTCTGCGGTAATGCCCATGGATGCGAACATATTGGCATGCAATTTCGTGTAGCCGGGATGAGGACGCGGCATGTGGCCGAGCATGGGTACATAGGTCATGGACTCCACGCCGGCGCCGATGGCCACATCCACCCAACCGGCCATAATGCGCATGGCGCTCAACGCAATGGCCTCCAAACCTGAAGAGCAAAACCGATTGACCGTCGCCCCTGGCACAACATCCGGAAAACCCGCCATCTTTGCAGCGATACGGCCGATAT
>CAJIBC010000514.1_pt1 | contig 15023 bp, 14 predicted proteins | sample 9199231 | NCBI WGS metagenome assembly CAJIBC01 (sample SAMEA7708282, study PRJEB35096) | sediment metagenome | biome: marine neritic benthic zone biome [ENVO:01000025]; feature: sediment [ENVO:00002007]; material: shallow marine sediment [ENVO:03000034] sea grass bed [ENVO_01000059] ...
GCAGGCGGTGGAGAAGGCAAACCTACTGTATAACTCCCCTTCACAATAACAATAACATAAAAGGAGGAATGAATCATGGCTATTCAACCGACTGGAGGACCTAAAGAACAGTTTCCAGTTCCTACTACCACTCTGGATTCCCAGAAAACAACGGAATCACCTGGACAACGATTTCCGGGTGATCAACAAAAGACAAACAATGCAGGTGATTCAAATGGTATGCAGGATTTAATGAACAAGTTCTGGCAGCAGTTGATGTCTCTGTTCCAGATGATGATGCAGATGATGAACATGGGCGGTGCAGGCGGAGGCCAAGGCGGAGGCCAAGGCGGAGGCCAAGTCAAGCCTGGTGGCGGAGGCGGAGGCGGACGCCAAGTCAAGCCTGGTGGCGGAGGCGGAGGCGGAGGCGGACGCCAAGTCCAGCCTGGTGGCGGAGGCGGAGGCGGAGACGAAGGCGGACGCAAAGTCCAGCCTGGTGCCGGCGGACCCCAGAAGCTGCCCGGGGCCGGCGGCAATACTCAACAGGGGCAACAGCTAGGTCCTGGCGGCAACCAGAATGCAAATGCAGGGGGAAATGATACTGCCAACTCAGGTCTTATGAAATACTTCGGGATGATCATGTCAGGTCTTACAGGCTTGATGGGACAAATTACCAACTCTGGAGCAAACAGAGGCGGACAGGTATGATAGTACTGCTAATGTCACCACAGCAATTTCGTTGTCGGTGGATTTGAGCAGGATTTCATTTCATTCATCCATTAATTTTACCAGCCGGTCACCTGCTGGTCCTGGTGATCGGCTGGATTTCATTATCTCATTAGATATCGGATCGTTTTTGTTATCACAGAAATGAGTCGTTCCTTTACATTTTCAATAACAATCTTTAATTCATATCGGCCTGATACTCCGAAACCGTCGTGGTTTACGTGCATGGCAGGCTCTCTTTGCGTTGCTTCCCGATAATCTGGAGGATGCAGCTCCCACAACTCAATTTCAGGATATGGGGATGCATAAAATTGATCGTACTGACCGGTGGTTAATTCCTTTGTGTCGGTATCGGTAAGACCTGTTTCTTCCTCTCCTTTCTGGTCTTGGTCGTGAGAGGAGTCCTGCCCTGCGGCACCCGTCTCCGACGGTTCCTCGATCAAAGCATGATCCTCAATTTCGGATGACGTTTCTGCAAGCTGCCGCAAGTCACGGATGATGTCGTTCTGATTAAAAGATGCAGTGGGTGGTGGACCGTCAAACATAGGCGTGTCCTCCTTTTTGTTTGATATTCGTACAAGGACAAAGGTAAAAGCGTGCACCGATTGCATTGGCCAACAAGGCTATACTGCAAATACGCTGCAATTCGCCTCGACCTCTATTCATTGTAAGAATTTTACACCTGCGATGCTATAGGGAGATTCCTGATATCGATGCATTGAAAATCTTATGGGGATATTTGTCACTTTGGGGGTAGGTGGATATCTTTTTGCACTAAATTGTTATATTGCCGGTTGACCTTGCGCCACCAATCAGTGGATTGGGATCCATTGTAGCATTTGCCGACCTCTTGGAAGGTGCTGCTTGAGTCCATGCACTGCTTTAAATAGGCGATACCGAGTCTGGCGTTCAATTCCACCTCAAAAAGTTTGGGGATGGTCTGGATTTGGTCGAGAATGCCTTCCCGAACCGCTACCCCGGCCGCGGTGGCCGGCATCAACTGGAACAGTCCCCAGGATGTGGCCATCATTCTACGTCCGCTTTCATCTTTTAGCATGGGTTTCCAGGTCTGAGGTGGTTTGATCTTGTTGCATCCCCGTTTCCCTAATATGTAGCAGCGGTAATAGTCCGGTTCAAACTTGGTGCGCAACGGTTCAAGGTTGGATTCATGCTTGGCCACCGCCATTGCCAATTCAAGTTCGACACGATAGTGCCGGGACCATTTGGTTATGGCGTCCAGTACGGCTTGATGACTGTAGTCTGAAGTTTTATCCGCCGCGGCCGTAGTGGAAGTGGCGGAAGAACGCAAAGACGACTTGCGGGAGGTAGAAGGGGGATCATTGGACGAAATTATTGATTTGTCGGATGTGTTTGCGGGTCGTCGGCCATTGGTCGGGTTTTCAGGCGCATTGAGGATAGACGATTTGGGTGAAGGGGTGTCTGACTTATTTGAAGTATCGTCCGGGGGGGTCACAGGCGTCGATTTTCGGAGTAGCCCACCAGCGGATTCATCCAATCCAGGGGATGATTCCACGGATATGTCGCCGGTTCCCACGGCCGCCCGTGATGTTTCGGATGGTCTGTTTTCAAAAGCGTTGTTCATCAGCATTTCGGCCGGCGCATCTTCAACGGGAATCAAGTGGTCCCTGCTGTTTAAATCGTGGCTCCCGGAAGCATCGTCAATGACAAAATCGCTCTTTGACGGTTCCCAACGACCAAAGGTGCGTTCCTGAAACCGGTTCCACAAATCGCCCCGGCGCAGTTCCGCAATGATGGTCTGATGATAGAATATCCCGAGTACAATGACGACGATGACAGCGACTTTAATTATCCAAAGCATCGTATTGCCCAAGAGCGTTACACATTGAACACTGGCGATACGTATGAACTCGCGGATAATTTCCGATGAATTACCGTCTTCAAGAATCAGACAATCCTCAATTGAATTCGAATGTGATGTGTTGCCACCCATTGCGATCCCTTTTCTCTCATAATGGTTAGTTTCTTAAAATGTTGTTGTAAACAGTTGAATTTCACCCGGTGTGGAGGGCTTCGGTTGGTCTGAAGGTGCGTCAGGGTTGTAGGGGCCAATTGTTATCCCACTGGAAAGGTGGCTGCCGCTGTTCCGGTCATATGCCTGGTTTCTACTGTCCGCGGTGATGATTCGTGGAGATATCAGAAACATGCGTTCCAGCTTGGTTTTTGTATCTTTCTTGTAACGAAACAGATTGCCAAGCACCGGAATGCTGCCGAGCAAAGGGACCTTTTTTTGGGTCTGGGTCTGGGTGTCGTAGATCAATCCTCCCACGAGCAGACTTTCATTTTCATCCACAACAGCTTGGGTGTTAATGGTGCTGTTTTCAACGACGGGGATGTTGTCCACGTTCTGGTTTTTAATATTGCCGTCCTCGATATTGACGACGAGTTGAATTTTTTGCCTTGAATTTTCCTTGATGACGTGGGGGGTGACTTTCAGAATAATGCCGGTGGAAACTTCGAACAGGGACGCATTTTCAGTACTGGACACCCGGACATAAAAAGTATTTGTGTGGGTGAACTGGGCTTCAATATTGTCGAATGTGATAATGGCAGGACGTGAAATGATTTTGGCTTTGCCTTCGTTTTCCAATGCATGCAGGCGCGCGAATAGTAAGCCGTCGGCCAAGTTTCCGATGATGGTGGCGACGTTCAGCCCGCCCGGGGTTTTGTGGGGGGACTGTGGACTTAAGAATGAATTGCCTAAAGCGTCCAATGGCGTCGTATCTGAAGTTATATCCAGGCTCATATCGTTATTGCGGGAGGTGTATGTCCAATCCACCCCCAGGCTTTTCAAGGCATCGTTGTCCACATCGATGATGGATGCCTGTATTTCGACGAGTTGCAATGGGACATCCAGTTCCCTGATCAGTTTTTCGTGAAAGGGCATACTTAACGGTTTATCCTTGATGATGACGGCATTGACTCGCGAAGCACTTTGAATCGTGCCGCCTGTACTAGGTACTTCAATACCATCAGCCGTATCATCGTCACGGGGTTGGGAAATTTGTGCGCCCGGGATGTACGTCACATTCTTGAGAGCATTCATATGCTTTTTTTGGGGCACCTTGAAAACGTTCCCCTTGGGACTTTGAAAACCTGCAGGGGCCAACGTTTTAGTCTCCGCGGCGTCCGACTTGTCGTTCATCAAGTCCCTGAGTATGGTTGCCACGCCTTTAATGACGACATCACGGTCATTGAGATGCAAGGTCTTGTCTTCAGCCCAGGCGTGTTTGAGACGAAAGACGCGGATGATGGGAGGCTTGGCGTTCAGCTTTGCCTCTTCAACAGCATTTTGGCGGGTATCAACCATTTTGGCCGTATCTTCAATTCGTTTTATATAGGCTTTGGGTCCGAAGGCCAGCACGACTTTTTCAGTGGGATAGCAACGCAGGGGGAAACGCTCGTCGGTGATCATCATCTGGTTTAGAATCTGTTTGAAACGCATGGTTGAGATATGTTTCAGCGCAATGGTGATATTTTCAACTTCATTTGCACGATAGATGTAAACAATATGGCCATCGAAATACCAAATCAAATCAAATGTTGATGTGAGTTGTTCGAATACTTTGTGTGCCGGTTGGTTGAATTTTCCGCTAACGGTATTGCCCTTAACCGCATCGCTGATGGATAAAATCAAACCTTGGCTTATAAAAAGATCCTTGAGAAGGTTGTCGATGGGCTGATTCTCTGAAATGTGTTGAAACGGTACATTGGACCATTCGATTTCAGCAGCGCAAACTTGTGCATTCAAAAAGACAACCAGACATAATCCTGCAATCCAACTGGTTACATACTTCATAGTTTCACCTTCTCTCTTTGCATTGAACCAACTTTAAACGTTCGTAATGCCGGTCCCCTCCTTTTAGTGTGTTTATGGCAGCTTAATCCGGGCAAATGGTTTGATATTGATGTCCGAAGTCAGTTCGTTGTATGACAATACCGCCACATTCGGGACAACCTTTTCGATCAACTTGCGAACGTGTCGCCGTAACTCCATGGAGGTCAGGAGGACGGGTTTCAACGCGGGGGTGTTATTCATCTCTTGCTGAATCTGGTCGAGGAAACTTTGGGAAACCTCCGGCGATATGGCAAAATATACACCGGCGGGCGTTCGCCGCAAGTTTTTGCCCAGATAATCTTCCAACTCGGAATCAAACAATATGGTGTGCAATGTATTCTGATCATCACTGAATTTATGGGCGATATGGCGTTTCAGTCTTTCGCGTGCATACTCGCCCAATTGGGATGCGTTTTTTTCCGTGCTGCCGTTTTCAACGATTGTTTCCAGCAGGAGTTTCAGGTTGCGTATTGGAATGCACTCCTCTGCCAGATATCGTAATACTTCGGTGATGCTTTGGATCGGCAGCGTCTTTAATGCTTCCGAAACGAGCGGAGCGAAGTGATGCTCCATCAGGTCCAGCAAATGTCTGACTTCACTTATATTGAGAAATTCCACGGAATGCCGGCGTAGGATAAGCGACAGGTGGTGACAGATCACCGCATGGGTATCCAACAAAGGGATATTATTTTCTTCCAGCAATTGTCGGTGGGAACTGTCGACCCACACCGTCTGTTGCATCATTTGCGGTTTCATGATTTCCGAGGAATTGTATCCTATGCGGACGCGATCCAATATTTCCCTGATATTTTTTACCGCATTGACCAGCAGCTTGTCGCGGTAAATTTTTCCTGAATAAAGCGGGACTTCATATACCAGGATTGTATAGGATTCAGCAGGCAATCGGCTGTTAAACCGGGTTGATACCCCAGGAAATGGTACACCCGAGTCAAAATAATACTTTTGCCCGATGGCCACGATGCGCTCTTCCAGATATTTGACTGAGATATGCTGGCGTTCCGACTCGGCGATATCGATGATGATAGGGGCCGCCAACGACAAAGCGTCTTTGGGGTGCGATTGACGAGATGAAATAGCGCTGGCCTCCTTAACCTGTTCGTGGTGCAATTGCGCTTTTTTCGACAAGTGATACAAAAACAATCCGGAAAGGATGATTATCACGCTGACGCTGAAAAACTGCAGTTTGGGAAAACCCGGTACAAAACCTTGGATGGACAAAATGATCCCACCGATGATCAAGGCTTTCGGCCGGGATATAATCTGTTTAAAAAGTTCGTCAGCCAGACTTGAGTTGTCCTCGGGAGTATCAATACGCGTGACGATGATCGCGGATGTAATACAAACGATCAGGGCGGGTATCTGTGATACGAGGCCGTCGCCAATGGTCAAAATGGTGTACTTGTTGGCCGCCATGCCCAAGGGCAATTCCTTTTGGAGGGTGCCGATACAAATGCCGCCGATAATATTGATCACCGTAATAATGATGCCTGCGATGGCATCCCCTTTAATAAACTTCATGGCGCCGTCCATGGCGCCGAATAACTTGCTCTCATCTTCCAGCATGTTTCGGCGTCGCTTGGCTTCAAGCAAATCGATTGAGCCTGAACGTAGATCACCGTCAATGCTCATCTGCTTGCCGGGCATGGCATCCAAGGTAAACCTGGCGGTCACTTCGGAAACGCGTTCAGCACCTTTTGCAATAACGACGAACTGGACAATGGTAATGATAATGAAAACGCAGGCACCGACAATATAATTGCCGCCTACAACAAAGTTGCCGAATGTATATATGATTTGACCGGCATCTGCATGCAGCAGAATTTGACGGGTTGTGGAAACATTCAACGAAAGCCTGAACAGCGTGCTTAACAACAAAATAGTCGGAAAACTGGATAATGCCAGGGATGAAGGAATGTACAAAGAAACCATCAGTACAACGATGCTGGCAGCTAAATTGGTGGTGATGAGAAGATCGATAAGTCCGGGCTTTATCGGCAGTATCAAAAAAGCCAAAATCGTTACGATCATAATTGCAAGCATAAGGTCATAGTACTTTATTGCCGGCAGTTTGAGTCTACTGGAAGTGAGCATGGATTTATTTTTTCCTCATACGTGGTTTGTAAATTTGAGTTGGCATCGGTTTTTTTAATGGATTTTCATCGGCGTGGACTGCTGATGGACCGTGCCTATCAAATTTATCATATGGATTATTCATACACTGCGACAATATTTCAGCCACCGGGATGACCAGTTCCGAGTTGATGAAATCGTGTAGCTCCACCGTGTTAAAAAGGCTGCGCGCCACCGGGGGATTCCTTATGACGGGAACATTGTTTTTTTTGGCGATAGCGATTATTTGGACAGCCATTTTATCCATGCCTTTGGCAATGACAACCGGTAGGTCGGTCACATCCTTTCGATAGTACAGAGCCACGGCAAAATGGGTTGGGTTGGTGACCACCGCCGTCGCTTTGGCCACCCTGTACGGTATTTGGGCTGAGGTCACCAGGTCTCTGAAAAGCTGTTTGCGTCTATTCTTGATCTGCGGATCACCTTCGATTTCTTTCCATTCCCGCCGGACTTCATCTTTGCTCATTTTGTTTTCTCGAATAAAAATCCGTTTCTGGATATAGACATCGAACATAGAGAGCACCAAGAAAATGATGATGCACAAAACCGAGACCTGGCCGATCATACGACCAGACATGGCCAGTGCACCATTGAGGCCGTAGTGGTTCATATTGACTAAAGTCGGCAGGGCGGCTTTCAGGACCAGCCATAATGCGGAAAGCATTAACACTGTTTTGACGATGGATTTAATTGCTTCCATAAAACGAGAAAAAGAAAACAGGTTCTTAAATCCTTCGACGGGATTAACGCGTTTCATTTCAGGCTTGACGGGATCCATGGAAAAGATGACGCCGAATTGGACGATATGCGCGAGAATTGCGAGGGCTACCGCCAGAAACAGTATTGGTAGCATGATCAACGCAAAGTTGATCAGGGTGGAGTGCACAAGCGCCGTCAGAGCATCTTTGAAGGGTTGTTGAAAATATTCAACCGGCATTAGTATATAGTCCTCAAGGTGACGGAAAAAATAAGGCCAGAAAAACCAAACGACCAGCATTACGCCAAGCAAAGCACCGGTTGACGGCAGGTCTCTGCTTTTAGCCACACTGCCTTTTTCTCGCAGCTTGCGTAACCGATGATCGGTTGGTCGTTCTGTTTTTTCCTGGGATCCTTTTTCACTCATTCGATGGCACCTTTAACCAATGCAAGAATAGCATCCCCGCTCATAATATGATTGCGTAGGAATTCAGCCGCAAAGGTAACATATAGAAGCAGGGTGATTGTGCAAATGGCGCTTTTAACCGGCATGGAAATCATAAAAATGTTCATTTGGGGTGCGAACCGGTTGGTCAGCCCCAGGGCGTAATCCGCCACAAATGCTGCGACCACAATGGGTGCGGCGATAACGGCCGTCAGCACAACAAAATTTCCGAATTGTTCAATGAAAAATTCTATCGTCCTGGAATCGATGCGAGGGAAAAACTGATCGATGGGCCACATGCGATAGCTGGCGAGTATCGCACTAACCAACTGGCGAAATCCGCCACAAAGAAAAAATATGATAACTGTCACTTGCGTGAGAAAATTGGAAAGCGGTGTTGCCTGTTCATCGCCTAGCTGATCAGACATCATGTAAAAAGCAGCGCCGCGCACCATATCGGCCAGGTGCCCGGCATTTCCTGCCGCCCAGAAAATCACGCTGACCGCAAAGCTGATGCAAAGACCGATAAATGCTTCTTTGAGCGCTATAAATAAAAAGAACAACGGCGATGCAAACAGTGGAATGTTCTGGGGGAGCACATATGGGTAAAAAGGCAATAGAAAGGCGATGACCAAGCTGTTTCTCAACATCAGCGGCATGATTCTTTCACCGAAAATAGGCATGGTGTGCAGGACCACTGCGAATCTGATGCATACCAGCAGGATTCCGGTAATAAATTCTATCAATTTAGGCATTTCGATCATCAGTCGCCTCGATTCCGGCCTTTCATTGAACAAGCACGGGTATTCTGTCGAAAATATCTTGCGCAAAAAAAAGGAGTTGGCTGCCGGACCAGTACAATGTCGCTATTATTATACCCATGACTGCCATCATCTTCACCGTGAAAGATAAGGTTTGCTCCTGGATCTGCGTGACCGCTTGAAACAGACCGAAAACAACACCGACAATTGTCGCCCCGATCATCGGGGGCAAGGATAATATCAGTATTATCTTTATGCTTTTAAGGGTTTGAAAAAGAAATAATTCGTTCATATCGCCTTTTATCTATGCACACTGTGTTTATATGTAGCTTAATATCAATCCGTGAATGATTTTTTGCCATCCGTTTAACAATACGAATAAAAGCAGTTTAAACGGTATCGAGATCGTCAGCGGTGATACCATGGCCATGCCCATTGCCATCAAAATATTGGCAATGATCAGGTCCACGATGATAAACGGTAAATAAAGAAGGAAACCAATTTCAAAAGCCGCGGTCAGTTCACTGAGGGTAAATGCCGGAATCAAAACCAATAACTCATCCTCTTCATACGCTTCTTTACGCTCAGGCCAAAGCTTAACAATGGTTTTGCTGAAAAACGATCGTTCAGTGGACCTGGAATGTTTTAAAAGAAATTCGCGCAGCGGTTCTTTGACATGTCCGGCCAATTGAAGCGCGGTCTGGATTGTCACTTTATCAACGGGCTTTTCCTTGAGTTTGTCAAAAATCGTATAACATAACGGAGACATAATATAGACCGAAAGCACAAGCGCCATGCCGTTGAGCACCATATTCGGCGGAACCTGCTGGACCCCCAAAGCATTCCGCAGGAGTGCAAAAACAATTGCCAACTTGGTATAAGAGGTGACCATCAGCGCAAAAAAGGGGACGAGGGAAACCCCAAGCAGAATAACAATGAGGATGATTGGATCAGACATCAGTATCTCTTGTTGAATAGATTTCCAGAAGGCGTACGCCAAGATTTCCGTCGATTTGGATGATCTGACCCCTTGCGAATGGCTGCCCGCCGACATGGACCCTAACCGGGCTTTTAAGATCGTCCGTCATATTGATCACATGGCCCGGCCTTATATCTTTCAGAAATCCCAGGCTAAGGTGTTTGCGACCGATTTCAAATACCATCTCCACATTGATATCTTCAAGATGGTTTTTTGGTTCCATATCGACTTGCGCTTCAACGTCGGTTTCCGTATTTTCCTGTTGCGTCTGGTTGATATTCTCATTGTCCATTGGTCGCCTCACTATTTCCGTGACTGTATAGGTTCGCTTTATTATATCTAATTCGCCTGAAAAGACGATGGAACCACAAACGCTCATTGCGACAAGCCACTTTTCCCCGTATACTAGGCAGTCACCGATCACGATGATATCAAGGACACTCAGATCCGCAATTTGCGATGCTTTCAAGGGGGGCGTCGCCAAGCAGAACGCCGTCGGCAATTTCAACCCATCCACGCGGTTGTTTTCCAAAACCGGTTTGTGTTTTTTTACGACACCGGCCAGCCATTTCAGCCCTTTGGCATCACATCCCAAGTAAACGTCAGTGGCCAGCGTGTTTGGCGCTGTAACCATTTCCCACGAAAGGATGCAATCCATTGAATTTGTTTCGATTGGATTGAAAATCACATCAACCACACCTGCCGGTCCTGCCATTTGTTCCGCGTGGTTCAACATATGCTCCAGGTAACCTTCAATAATGGCGCATTTGATTTCCCGGGGTAAAAGTTCGGCATTGGGGCCGCGCAGGACATTGAACGCTTCGAAGTGTTGCAGACCAATAACGAACAAATGTCCGCCGAGTCTCAATTTTATAATTACTTCAGCACTGAAGTCCGGCAGCGAATAACTCTTTACCTGAGACTTCAATCTCAATGTGCTGTTTTGTCCATCAGGAAATTCGAATATCAGTGGCATGCCGCTGCTGTGGGTAAGGATGGTATTCCAATCATCAACCATGACGCCGTCCAGGCGAGGCAATCGCCTGAGCAGGGCCTGATAGTTCAGATTATTGTCGCTTTCAGAATTCTGGTCGGGCTTTTCGTCAAGGATCGCGGCCGAATTTGAAAATAATGGCGTATCGACTGTCGCATAAACAGAAGCGTCCGTTGAGGCCGCGATAGTTTCAGGATTTATGCCATGCTTTTCCATACTCATGTGACTTTGCTCTCTGACCGCCGATTGATCAGCGTATTGGGCGCATTATTCATTCGTTTTTTTTGAAACTGTCAGATACTTGCGCGATTTCATCCATTTCATTTTCGAGCTTGAGGTCCTCCTCTTTGACGGCCGCTTTTATCCATTCCAGACGGTGTTCATCGATTTTTATGTTCTCTTTGTGGCGCAGATTAAAAACATGCAGCGCCTCGATAACTTTTGTTTCCGCGTTTTGCTTTTTTTTCTCGGCCTTTTGCACCTGCTGGATATGATCGTGTTCAATTTCGCGCATATAATCCAGATGCTGTTGAAAATGGTTGAACTCGCTAAACGAAAGGGGCTTTTCAGTAATCGCGCCATAAAGCGTCTTTTCTTTTTGTGCCCGCTGTTGCTTGTGGTTGGACAGTTGGCGTTCTTTGTCGAAAAGAATTTGATCGGCTTTTGCCAATACGGCTTTTTCCGTATTCAGTTTTCTTTCACTCATGTCCTTACGGAATTTGCGTATGTCGCGTATTTTTTCAAAAGGATAATTCATAACGGTCCTATATCCCGGTTAGCGAGTGCAGTTGTTCGATGGTTTCTTCTATTTTAACCGCCAGTCCATAGTCCTGGCGAAGGAAATCTTTTATGGAATCGATTTTATCTATTGCTTCATCCGCCTCAGAATCCGTTCCTTTTTTATATTCACCTATTTTGACAAGCAGCTCCACTTCTTCATATTTAGCCATCATGGCCCGCAACTTCGCCGCCGCATTCTTATGGGGTTCGTCCACTACCTGATTCATTACACGGCTGATACTGGCCAGCACATCGATTGCCGGAAAATGGCTGGACTTAACCAGCTTCGATGAAAGTACGATGTGGCCGTCGAGCAGTGAACGCATTTCATCAGAAACAGGCTCGTTCATATCATCGCCTTCTACGAGAATCGTGTAAACGGCGGTGATGGAGCCTCTGTTTGACTGACCGGCGCGCTCAAGTAGCAACGGCAAGGTTGCAAACATGGAAGGGGGATACCCTCGTCTTGTCGGCGGCTCACCCGCAGAAAGGCCAAGTTCCCGTTGGGCGCGTGCAAAGCGCGTAATCGAATCGAGCATCAGCAGCACCCGTTTGCCTTGATCCCGAAAGTACTCTGCAATGGCCGTAGCCGTATAGGCCGCTTTAATGCGTTCCATGGACGGCCGGTCTGAAGTTGATACCACCATGACCGCTTTTGCCAATCCTTCCGGGCCAAGGGTATTTTCGATAAACTCCCGGACTTCACGGCCGCGTTCACCAATCAATCCGATGACCGATACATCCGCATCGGTATTGCGGGCCAACATGCCGAGCAAGGTTGATTTGCCATATCCGGCACCTGCAAAAATGCCGGTCCGCTGGCCTTCACAGCAGGTGAGCAATCCATCAACGGCTCGCACCCCCATAGACAGAGGAAGATTGATCAATTTGCGTTGCATTGGATTGGGGGGTTCATTGTAAATGGGAACGCGGTTGATCGTCTGCAATTCTCCCCCGGTATCGGTATCCAGGGGATTGCCCAGACCGTCTATGACGCGTCCGAGCAGTTCGTTGCCCACCGGCACCAGGTAAGGATGACCGGTCGCTATGACTTCGGTGGAAAAACCAATCCCATAGATTCTGCCCAACGGTGTCAAAAGGATGGTTTCATCCTGGAAGCCAACCACTTCGGCTTCAAACACGGTTCCATCCTGTGGATTGATCAACTTGCAAATTTCACCGATTTTGACTTCCACCCCTCTGGCCTTGATGATCGTTCCGGAGACAGATACGACGCGGCCCCGCTTTTCGATTAGAATCGGATCTTTGAACGCGTGGTGGAGTCCCCTCCTGATATATTCCGGATTGGCTGTCATTCAGTGGCTTTTTCCTTTTGAAATTCGGATTGCAAGCAATCTTTTATCATACGCAGTTGCGTGTCCAGGCTCGCGTCAATAGTTCCAATCGGTGTTTCCAGTATGCAAGATCCGTATTTAAGATCTTTTTCTGCAGCGATTTCTATTGATTCTACGCTGGATTCGTTGTGCAATTCAGTTATAAACTGCTCGACCACAGCGATCTGTTCCGGGCAAACTTTCAAAGTCATTTGCTTGATATCCCTGGCCGACCGGACAGCCGTAGCGGCCTGAGCCCTGATAACCTCATCCTGATCTGTGCGGTCCAGAATCAGTTGCACTGCTGCAACAACCGTATCAATCACCTGATCCTCAATGCTGATCAAAAAGGCAGCGGTTTGTCCGGATATCCTGGTCAATTGATTTGCAATTTCTTCTTTTGCTTGTTGCAAACCGGCTTCGTAACCCTCTTGCTCGCGGGTATCAAAGACAAGCTTGGCTTCCGCGAGCAATCGATCAATATTTTGCTGGGCATTGTGTTGGAGCTCGTTAAGCTTCAACGGTTCCGTGTAGCTGCCTGCTTTAATGACCCATTGGTCTGGCATCAGGCGAGGTGAATTGATTTCTAAGTAAAAAGGGTCGTCCACGGCGGTCCTACTTCCGTTATCAGGATTTTGTGCATTAATCGCCAGCAAATATCGCGTGTTTCTTCTCCGGCCGGTTGTGAAAAATCCCAGGTTGTCGGTTGAGTGAATTTAAGGCGTAGTCGGTCGGTTAATGGTTTGGGCGCGCCAGCCATTATTTTTTCCAAAATTTTATGCCCGCAACGGAACGCTTTTTCGCTGAGCTTCAAGTCATTTTTCATCGCCATCCGGGGCAGATGAAGTCCGCCGATCAATAATGGCGCCCGTTTCATGGCAAAATCGTATGAATCCCGTCCCAGTGCGTGTTTGAGCTCTCTGATGCTTTCTCCATCAACGGTGCGTGATAGACAGTCGGCAATAGAACACAAACCTGCCAGCGTGATCAGCTTGCACAGCGTGCGATGTTCAAGCAAAGCCAGGCGTCTTCCGGGGAAGCTGAAATCGTAGATAAATCCAGGGCACAAGTGGGTGATGATCCAACTGGAAAGCCATCTTTTTGCCCGCATCCCGGGTGGCAAACCGTTTGTGAATGCCAATGTCTCTGCAAGCGTATTCTTTAGCCAACTGGTATGAATATATTCCGACGGAAGCAGATTGAATTGATGCACTTTTCGGAACAGATCAATGTTGACACTTATTTTTGGTTTGATATATACGTCCATAATTTTCACGGCTTCATGTTGACCAAAGCGTGGGAGCGCCCTTTATTAAAAAATGGTATGCCTTTTCGGTAAATAATATATCCAAAACCGAGAACACACCCAACACCCAACGAAATGGTCAGGGCCGCCACCCATCTGAACATTTGGGCAGAATCAGGCGCCATTCGAAATCCGAACATGGAGACGAAATTAACAGGCATTTCTCTGGCCACATCTGCTTGTGATTTGAATAGTGCGACTGTGACATTTTTAAACTCCAGCCCCTCGATGCTGTTCACAACCAATTCCTTGATTTTAATAGCCTGCCCCTCGATATCGTAATTTTTCTTGTATTTAATGAACACCGATGCCGAGGAGGGTAAAGTCCTATCTCCAAAAGGGTCGTTTTCCGGCAAAACAATATGAACCCGGGAAGCCAGGACTCCGTCAATTTGAGCGATCGTTCCGGATACTTCCTGGGAAAGGGCGAATACATATCGGATGCGTTCTTCGGCCGGAGATGAAATCAAGCCTTTTTTCCGAAAAATTTCGCCTACGTTGGCATGATGCTCGCGAGGCAAACCCATATTTTTGAGCAACTGGACAGCTTTTGCGATATTACCGGAGCCAACGGATATAGAGAACGTGCCTTCGCTACCCGAAGATTTTGTACATGGAATATCGTTACTTATCAAAGTGGACATCATCTCATTGATTTCTTCTTCAGGACGGTCGGTGAACAGCGCCTGCTCGCAACCACAAAGAAGGATCATGATGAAAATGATCAAAGTCCAGTGACAAAAATTATCAAAGTATGAGCCGGTAACAATTTTGCGATTTTTCTGTTTCATGTCGGTTACCCTTGCTGGCGGTACAAGGTTTGAACACCTCTGCTGACTTGTTCGGAGATCTTTGAAGCAACCTGTATCTGTACATGGGTATCCATCATTCTCATTTGCAGCAGGAGAAGTTCTTCATGACTGTATTTTTGGTTGTTCAATCCCTTCTGCAATATCGTGGACATTTCTTTAAAATGCGCACGGTCTTGATTTTGA
>CAJIBC010000065.1_pt1 | contig 14891 bp, 10 predicted proteins | sample 9199231 | NCBI WGS metagenome assembly CAJIBC01 (sample SAMEA7708282, study PRJEB35096) | sediment metagenome | biome: marine neritic benthic zone biome [ENVO:01000025]; feature: sediment [ENVO:00002007]; material: shallow marine sediment [ENVO:03000034] sea grass bed [ENVO_01000059] ...
ATTTAAGGGACGAATGCGGGCGAGCGCTTAAGTTTCGGAATAAATGGGAAGGGTTATCGGGGAAATGCTGTTGCTGCCAACCGGACTCGGGAAATCCGACCGTCCGGGATGAGAGGGGGGCCTGCGGAAACGTGAGCATTGGTGGAATTAGGAACCCGTTGCATATACCGAAAGGGTGCATGCCGGAAACTCTCCGCCTAAGGTTGCGCGCGCCGTATTTCTACCCGACTGTAAAAATCAAAAGGACCAATAATGAATCTAAGAGCGACTTTTTTAATTTTATGCGTACTAGGTACGTTGTTACCCTTATCTCAATTTATACCGTGGGTAATTGAAAACGGACTTGATGTTCCACTTTTTTTTCAAGAATTATACTCAACAAAAATTGGTGGTTTTTTTGGTATGGACGTAATCGTGTCAGCCGTAGTTTTGTTTGTTTTCATTTTTGCTGAAGGTAAGCGTCTAAGAATTGAAAAACTATGGTTTCCAGTTTTAGCCACTTTATGTGTTGGAGTTTCTCTTGGGTTGCCACTATTTCTCTACATGAGGCAAGTACAAATTGAAAACAACACATAACAGGCAGCTGCATCGGAAAAACCTACGCTGCGCTGAGGTTTTCCGCTGAGTTGGGCGTTCGGTTTCAACATGAGAACAAGTTTAATCATTGCGATTGTAATTTTCAGTATCAATTGTTCATGGGCAGAATCGGCTGTTTTTGATTACGACGATTTTGGACCTCAAGTACTGGCTTATGAAACAATTGGCTACCAATGGTATCAATGGAATAGTACAGGAGGCAGCGATCCAAAAGACATTGATACTATCAAGGTTGTAGTCTATTGGAATGAGCCACTTCATGCAATCAAAGACAAATATCCGGTGGAACCTCGAAGAAAGAAAGATTATCGCTATTTATCGTACGAGTCAGCAATGAAATACCTTTATTCGACTATAGCTGAATATCCAGATACTATTAATTTGATCAATACAAGGAATAAACTGATTAAACTAAAGGGAAATTAAAACCGAACCCGAGGGGCGGTGTCAATATACATTTCACAATTCAAGCTTTGACACCGATCCTTTGACACCGATCCTCATTCTATTCGTCCAAAATTTTCGAGATGGCCTCTTGATTGTACCACTTACCGGCTGCCATCACACCGAGTATTTTTCGGGCATTGGCCACATCATCCAGAGGGTTTTGTGCTGCCAGGAGCAGATCCGCTCTTTTTCCCGGTACGATGGTGCCAAAATCATCTTGCCCATTCATGCGCTGCACGATTTTCGATGCAATGCTGGTTCCAGCGGATAGCGCTTCATAAGGGGTAAACCCATTTTCAACCAAGATCCTGAGCTCGTCATGCAGCGAGAATCCGGGCACGGCCCCCATTGTGCCGGTTCCGGAGTCCGTAGAAAGCACCAATGGGGTTTTAATCGCTTTCAAAGCAGCTATAAGCTTCTTGTCCAGCATGTATTTAATGGGCGCCATCCCTTCCCCGCCCTTGAATTGCAGTTGATGCTTTTCAAGGCCCTTTCGAAACCGTTCCAGATAATCTAACGGTAGATAGCGGTTCTCCGGCCTTCCTAAAAAACCATCCGGGTCGAACAATTTCTGAACTATCAGATCATCAATCACCAAGGTTGTACAAATTGGAAGTGGTTTATCTTTGAGTTTATCAACAATGGTAGCGACCATAGCTTCGATTTTTCGTTCTTGATCACGAGGTGTGAGTTCGAGTAGCGGGCCAAGTTGACCGAAGGTGGTCTGAATGACATAAGCCATCCACTCGTTTTCGCTTTCGAAATAGCGCTGGCGGTCCAAACTGGAAAACTCCCACAACAACTCCTCAATATGGGCGATTTCATCCATGCCTTCCTCCAGAACACCGTCCAATCCAACCTGAAACGGGATGTGCCCCGCTGTGTACATATTGAGCTTTTGGGCCGTGGACAAAATTGTATGATATTCTTGCCGCGTCACAAAGGAGTAGATTTTGATGAAATCAAAGCGCTGGTATTTTTGACGTACAACGATTTGCTCCGGATTATCTCGGAAATGACCCCGAAGTTGGGGACCACAGGAGAGTATGCTTGGCCCGTCAAGCTTCCCGGATTCAATTTTTTTTCGCCATGAAAGACCATATCGACCGGTTTTCCCCCTTGGGCCGAAGCAACGAATTGTCGTAACGCCATTGGCCAGGTATAGCTTTAGGGGTGAAACCGGCCATGTGTCACTTAGCCAGTTGTAGCGCAGATGCATGTGCATATCAGCCAGGCCAGGCATCAGGAATGCATTTTTACAATTTATTACGGTTGAATTCTGTGGGATGTCTGTCAGGCTGGAAGGTCCGACGTCGGTTATCCGATTGCCTTCAACGATAACGGTATGATCTGGAAGTACGGTTTCTGTTGCCATGGGGATCAGGTTGGCATGCACTAATACCATGGGGCCTTGCTCTACAGCACAAGAAATTTGCACAATTTGAAGCAAAAATGTCCAAAGGCCGATCATTATTTTCAGCGAAAATAAGTATCTATTCTTCATGGGAGCTCCATTTAACCGCAAGGTTAGTATCTAAAACCATACGATTTTTCTATCTGCGAATCAAATAGTCAGCTACATCATCAAATAGCAATGAATCTACTGCTCTATGGCGTTTAAACGATATAGATGGTTTTGGATTTGGTTCCGCCTGAGTGACAAGTACTGCCTTTGCCTCAGGTATAAAGGCGATTCGTTGCCCACCGTGACCCATTGCAAATGGAATATCAATCGTTTCGCTTACACGTTTTATCCACCAAAGGAAGCCATAGCAATAGGATTGATTCCTTCCGGAATAATAAGTGCCCATCACTCCGGTGCTTGGGCTTGTTGACCAGTCTACCCATTCTGCGGGTATGATCGAAATTCCATATAGTGAAGGATTATATTCGGCTATTCCAAAAAAACGGAACTTACCGGAACTTGGCATAACTTGCCAAAACGAACGGCCTGATAAAGCACTTCAAGATTGCATAAATGTCATGGCACCCAATTGGTTATGTCGTTACAACATACTGCAATCATATGATTATTATCCCAGTACTGGCAATTCAGCTGCTAATTTTTTTTTATCACCACGCATCTGGCATTCTAGCCGAACACCAAATATAGGGGGTAACCAACACGCTCCAATTGGATCGTTGCTCCTGAAGTTTAATAATGGACAAGGGAATCGGAGGTGACGGATACGTACACGTCTGAGGTTGATTTGACGGATCTTTGCTAATATGGATATATAGATTGTTGCATTTTCATATGGGAAATTTGATTGATTTGATGTGGACACTATGGGGTTCAATTGCCGGTACTAGAATGACAACTATTTACAGCTTTAAAAAAACCTACGAAGAATATCATCCAGTGATATTGCAATATCTTGCCAGAATAGCAGGTCCAAGTGAGGCTGAGGACATTGCACAGGAGGTTTTCGAAAAGGTCAACAAAGGCCTTGGGAGTTTTCATGGTAAATCAAAACTCTCAACTTGGATTTACCGCATTGCAACTAACACCGCAATCGATAGATCCCGGTCCGCAACATACAAGCATGCAAAGGAACACATTGCTATAGAAGACAATGCTTGCCGAGAACTCCAGGATATCCCAGAGGACCATAAGATCCATTCCACGGACCAGCTTGTGATTCAGAAGGAAATGAGGGAATGTATCAATGAATATATCGACAAATTGCCCACTGCCTATAAAACCGTCATTGTTCTCAGTGAACTGGAAGGCCTGTCAAACAAGGAACTTGCTGAAATTTTAGATATATCGCTAGAAAATGTAAAGATTCGGCTTCACCGGGCAAGGAACAAGCTTAGGGAAGTTCTGAGCGAAGCATGTGAGTTTTATTACACCGAGCAGAACAACCTTGCCTGCGATCGGAAGCAAGTTCAGATATTATCTAAGCCACCTAAATAACATTATATAGTATATTTCTAATCACAAGAAATACCCTTCTGTACAAACTCCGTTTTGACTAACGCCTACTATCTTTTCTTAAAAAACTAATTTTATGCGTATCCTTTCATAGGGCGAATTCGTCTATGGGATAAAAAGGAGGTGATACATATGTTTGGTTCGGAACTTTCTTGTTTTTCTTTCTGGTGGATCATTCCAATAATTATGATGATTATGTGTTTTATCATGATGAGGAACAGACGGGGTGCAATGATGTGCGGTTTTGGCTCCCGCGACGATGGCAACTATAAATACAAGGGTTCGGATACCGCCGAAGAGATACTCGACAAGCGATACGCTTCGGGCGAAATCAGCAAGGATGAATACAAAGAGATGAATAAAGCATTAACTGACTCAACAGACGATATAACAGATTGATCGAGATTGTATGAAGAAGGAGGTTCCACATGTGTAGCATTGAGCCCAAAAATACGGTGTTAGTTACTCCAACAACGGGCAACTGCCCCATAGGCGAAATTACCGGGAAAAAGTATATTAACCAAACGAAGATACCGGTTCTGTCCTGTGAGGGGGCCTGCATTAGAGGAGAAATTGCACGACTTGCGGCAAATATCGTCGCCAAAGGTGAATCCTATGGACGAGGGTGCCATGGGGAATTGATTGCGGTTCCAGAGTCTGCCATTGCCCGGTGGATAAAGACCGCGGAAAAAGTAGTTGTTATAGACGGTTGTTTTCTCAAGTGTCACGCCCGAATCATTGAAAACATTATTGACGATCAGAAACTTATCCAATTCGATGCTTTATCACATCATAGAAAATACAATGATATTTTCGACTATGATGATGTACCGGAAGATGAGAGAAAAGAAGTTGCTCAATCTGTAGCTGTCTGGGTCTTGGACAGCCTGAACAATAATTTAGCTCATAAGGTATCCTCATGTGGTGGTTCCAAAGATTCGTGCAACCCATGTCGTGCGTAATCAATGGCAAAAGTTCTAATCAGTGATGATCCACAGTCGGCTAAATCTTAGGATATTTGGTTTTTAGAAAAGGATTGGAGGCTTGAATTGCCGGTATATTTAAAAGACATTGACGATTTAAAACAGCTTGAGAAGTTCCAATCGGTCTTGATTGTGCCGTGCAGATTCTGTCCAGCTGCAAGTATGGCCGTAAAAACCAATCGGCCTTATTTTGAATTTTTACAACGATTTTTAAAAACAGCTGCTTATGAAGAGCTTATTGGCTCAATCAAATCGAATTTGGAGAAGAAACGTATCAAAACAGATGTTTTTCGAAGCAGGTGGCTTCATCAGTTTGTTGTTTGTATGTGGACATCCAGACGGCGACAAAAACTATTAAATCGTGCCCGTAAATATGAAGCTCTGGTCGTACTGGGTTGCGAAGCAGCACTGGATACGGTCTATGATTCTGTTAAATCGACTTCATGCAAAATATTTCAAGGCATGAAAACCGAAGGTATTATGGGCATTAAACCTCGATTTAAACTGCCGTGCAACATATTGCTTGAACTAAACAATATAACGCCACTTGTTCATCAGAGCGCCAATTCCAATCCATGGGTCATTTTATGATCCTTTTTATCATGCATGAAGACGACACCCCCATCCTGTAGTTGTTGAAAGTAGTCGCTATGATTATAGATACCTATCAATAATTGATCGAAATCCTAAGGTTACTCCTTTTCTAATTGTCCAACCTTAGGTAAAGGCACTCTGTCTAAAATGGGGCGTTTGGTATGAATCAGCACTTTTATTGGAAATTGCTAATCGTTCTAGGGTAAATAAACGTTGATGGTTGAAATGAATTCCTCTATGCTCTCTCGACATTAGGGCGACCCGGGAAAGGGGAATTGTCATGATGAAAGTGTTGGTAACCGGAAATCTGCCCGGCGACGTCGCGGCACCGCTTGTCAATAAATACGATGTCACCATGCATCCGCAGGATTACCCCATGGACCGGGACGCCATCCTCTCATCGATTCATGGAAAGCACGGTTTGCTTTGCATGATCACAGACGGGATCGATGAAACCTTGTTTGAAAGTGCGCCGGGACTTAAGATCGTTGCAAATTTTGGGGTCGGATTTAACAACATCGATGTAAAGGCGGCCACTGACCGTGGGATCATGGTGACCAATACACCCGGCGTGCTGACCGACGCCACAGCCGATATCACCATGGCCTTGATTTTGACCGTGGGGCGACGGGTGGTGGAAGGCGATCAATATACCCGCCATGGAAAATTCCGGTTTTGGGCGCCATACCATTTTCTGGGCCATGAGATTACCGGAAAAACACTGGGAATTGTCGGCATGGGGAGAATCGGCGCAGCAGTGGCGCGGCGTGCGGCGGGGTTCAATATGCCGGTGATTTACCACAATCGCCATCGGCTTCCAGAGGATGAAGAAGCCTCCCTGGGCGCACGTTATGTTGACTTTCAAACCTTGCTTCAACAATCGGATTTTGTATCGATCCATGTGCCGTTGAGCTCTGAGACCCGCCATCTGATCAGTTCCCGGGAGCTGGCGGCCATGAAAGCCGGTGCATTTTTGATCAACACGGCCAGGGGACCGGTGGTGGACGAAAGGGCTCTTCTAAATGCCCTGGAGAAGAAGCAAATCTGTGGCGCCGGCCTGGATGTGTACGAACATGAACCGGTTCTAACGCCTGGTTTGGACACTTTGGACAATGTTGTCTTGTTGCCCCACATGGGCAGCGCCACCCAAGAGACCCGTAGACGCATGGGGACCATGGCGGTGGAGAATCTGATGGCTGGGCTGGCGGGGCGGTTGCCCCCCAATTGTTTGAACCCTGAAGTTTTTAACGACGTTGTGCTTGGATAAGCCCGATCTGCGTAGGAGATCATGAAGGAATTTTTTAACGTATTGGATATCGCATCGATCCTGGCCTTGAAAGAACGATTTGATCAGGTGGGGTGCGAGTCTGTGAAATTGACCAATGCTTTGGGGCGTACCTTGGCCGAGGATGTAACGGCACCTTCCGATGTCCCTGGATTTGACCGTGCCACCATGGACGGCTTTGCCGTACAAGCGGCGTCCACCTTCGGCGCCACAGAGGGCAGCCCCGCCTATTTAGAAGTGGTGGGCACGGTGGCCATGGGCCGATCACCGGAATTTTCCGTAGGACCTGGGCAGGCTGCACAAATCGCCACCGGTGGTATGCTGCCACCGGATTCGGACAGCGTTTTGATGGTGGAGCATTCCGATACCATCGGTGACAACACCATTGAGGCCCATCGCAGCGTGGCGCCCGGACAGCATACGGTTGCCAAAGATGAGGATGTGGCCAAAGGGCAGTTGCTGCTTCCCAAAGGGCGATCTCTGCGTGCCCAGGAGATTGGTGTCCTTGCGGCCGGTGGTGTCGGCGCCGTAACTGTTTACCGTTATCCCAGGGTGGGTATTATCTCCACGGGTGATGAGGTGGTCCCTGTGGATGTTAAGCCTGCCTTGGGGCAGGTTCGGGACATCAACACCCATACGCTTTCCGCTCTGGTCCAAGGGGCCGGTGCCCGGGCGGTCTCATACGGTATTGTTGGCGATCATTATGATGATCTCTATTCCACGTGTAGAAAAGCGTTGGCTGAAAACGATATGGTTTTGATCTCAGGGGGCAGTTCCGTTGGGTTTCGGGACTTGACCCTGGGCGCGCTGGAGGCGTTGGAGCAGAGCCGGGTGTTGGCCCATGGCATCTCCATTCGGCCGGGTAAACCCACCATTCTCGTTCAAAGCGGCGCCAAAGCCATTTGGGGATTGCCTGGCCATGTGGCATCGGCCATGGTGGTTTTCATGCAGGTGGTACGCCCCTTTTTAGACCACCTTGCCGGTCGACCTCCCAAGGCGCCCATTTACCTTAAGGCCCGCTTGAGCCGCAATTTGGCCTCGGTCCAAGGCCGACTGGACTTTGTCCGTGTCCGCCTGGCCGAAGCCGAAGGTGAGACCATTGCCGAGCCTATCCTGGGGCAGTCAGGCTTGATTCATACCATGGTGGATGCCGACGGATTGGTGGCCATCGGTATGAACAGCGAGGGGCTGGACAAAGATACCCTGGTCGATGTGATGCTGTTTCCACCGCATTGAGGACGCCAGCCGAAGCCATCAACACAGCCCCGTCATCACCCCATAGTTGCACTTGAACCGTTGTGGCATCTCCCGCAGCCCAAGCACCACGGCGAACCGGCTATACTTTTAGCTTTCCAGATAAACGTATCGACATATTCAATTCGTTAAATGCTGTTCAAAGGCAAGCTGTTGTAGTATTATATACCTTTAGCAACACAAGAACTCACGTCGCTCTCACCCCATTGCTGATGCCATAAGCGGTTAGCTCCCCTTGAGATGGCCTCATCTTGTCCCGGATGACTCTAAAAATTTAAATCCAATGAAAGGATGTCCTTATGAAAACTTTCATTTTCAGTGCCGTGATTTCAGTGATGTTATCTTGGGCCCCTGTGAGCCTATTGGCCGAGACCGATGAACTCCAAAAAAAGGCGATCACCATTGGTGTGTTGGAAAATGGAAACTTTGCCTTTGCCGCGATGATGAAAAGTTCGTTCGGATTATCGGTCAACGATATCAATGCCCGGGGGGGGATCTATGGCCGTTTGCTAAAATTGGTGTTTGCCAACGATGGCGGTGATAAAAAAATGGGCACCCTGGCAGTCCGGAAATTGGTAAAAGAAGATAACGCGGCCATCCTGGTGGGGGGGTATTCCAGCAGCAATACCCTTGCCATGGCCAGGGAAGCCGATCGTCTCGATATCCCTTTCCTGGTATGCACGGCGGCCGATGATCGTATCACCCAGCGAAAATACAAAAATATCTTCAGGCTCAATCCACCGGCCTCTGAATATACCAAAGGCCTGGAGGCCCTCTTGATGGAGCGGGTGAGACCGGCCTCCATGGCTATTTTATATGAAAACAGCCCATACGGCACCGGCGGCGCCATGCGCATGATGTGGTTCTGCCGGGAGAATGACATCGAGATTAAGGCCATTATCCCATACCACAGGGAACGTGCCGGTGCCGAATATTTCAACCGGCTCATCGAGCCCCTCACAAAAAAATCGCCGGAAATGATTTACATGGTCTCTTATCTGAAAGATGCTGTGGCGCTGGTCCGGAATATTCGCGAAGCTAAAATCGATGTGCTGCTGTGCGGCGGTGCGGGCGGCTTTACCCATCCTGAATTTATTAAAATGGCCGGCAACGCTTCACAACATCTGCTGACCGCGACCTTGTGGACGGCGGATCAGGATGACCCCTTGGCCAGGGAATACGCAGCGCGCTATCGCGCTGTACATCAGCATACACCGGACTATCACGGCGCGGAAGCCTATTCAGCATTGATGGTGGCGGCTGATGCCTTGCGGCGCAGCAAATCTATAAAGGCCCATCACCTGCGAGATGCCCTGGGGGCCACTGATTTGCATACGCCCTTTGGACAGGTGGGGTTTAAGTCCTACGATCAATTTGAGCGGCAAAACAGCCGGACGACACTGGTGCTCCAAGCCATGGGAGATCGTTACAGGTGTGTCTGGCCTGAGGCCGCCTCGGTTGCCCAGCTGGTACTACCGGAGAAGTAGAACTGCGTGCACGTCACTTTGGTTCACCAAACCCGCCCCCGCCCGGCGACATGATGCGGAAGCGGTCGCCGGGTTGGGCCACGATCTCATTTTTTGCGCCCAGGTTGATGCGGCGTCCGTCGCTGCGGATGAAGAGGTTGATGCCGCGCCGTCCCGGCCGGCCTCCCTCCAGGCCGTAGGGCGAGAACACCCGCCGTTCGGACAAAATCGCCATGTTGAGCGGCTCCAGAAACTCCAATTCGCGTACCAGACCATTGCCTCCTTTGAATTCGCCGTTGCCGCCGGAGTCCGGCCGCACTGAAAATTGGCGCAGCAGTACCGGATAGCGGCGCTCCAGGATCTCCGGATCGGTGATGCGGGTGTTGGTCATATGCGTGTGAACGCCGGTCTGCCCGTGCCAGGTGGGTCCTGCACCGGCGCCGCCGCCGATGGTCTCGTAATAGCCAAAACGGTCGCTGCCGAATGTAAAATTGTTCATACATCCCTGGGAAGCCGCCGCCACACCAAAGGCCTTGAAGACCACATCCGTAATGCGTTGTGAGGTGAGCACATTGCCCCCCACCACCGCCGCATCCGGGGATGGCGCCAGCAGCGACCCTTCCGGGATGATAATGTTGATGGGGATCAGGCAGCCGTAATTCAGGGGGAGATCTTTTTTGATCATGCAGCGCAGGCAGTAAAGGATGGCCGATTTGGTGACGGCTTTGGGCGCATTGCAATTGCCCCAGATCTCAGTGCCTGTGCCGTTAAAGTCCAAGGTGGCGCTGCCGTCCCGGCGATCGATGGTCAGGGAGAGGGCAATGGGGCTGCCGTCGTCCAAATGGTCCAATGCCTGTACCGTGTCCACTTCCGCCATGCCTTTTTCTTCGGAGAGCTCTTTCAAGCGCGTGCGTACAGCTTCCTCGGCCGCATCTTGAACGTGGCGCATATAGGCTTGCACCACTTCCAAACCATAATGGTCAACCATCTCCAGAACCAACTCGATACCCTTTTGGTTGGCGGCCACCTGCGCTTTCAGGTCGGAAATATTGTCGGCGAGAAGCCGGGTGCCGGAGATAGCCGGCCGGCCTTGGGCCGGCGTGATTTTTCCCGGGGCCAGCATAAGTTCACTGATGCCCTCTTCCTGAAAGACGCCGTCTTCCACCAGCTTGAAGGTTGTGATACAGGCGCCTTCTTCTTCGATGTGCCGGGAGTTGGGCGGCATGGAGCCTGGAGAGATGCCGCCGATATCGGCGTGATGCCCTCGCGCGGCGACCCAGAAGATAATCTCATGGTCCTTGAATACCGGGGTGATCACGGTAATGTCCGGCAGATGACTGCCGCCGGCGGCCGGATGATTGGAGACCAGCACATCGCCGGGTTTTAAATTGCCCGCCTGACGTCGGATCTGCTCTTTGACCGCCTCGCTCATGGCCCCCAAATGCACCGGCAGGTGGGGGGCGTTGGCCACCAACTCGCCATTGGGGCCGAACAGGGCACAGGAAAAGTCCAAACGCTCTTTGATATTGGTGGAGATGGCAGTTTTCTGCAGCATGCGGCCCATCTGTTCGGCGATGGACATGAACAGGTTACTGAAGATAGATAGCTGGATAGGGTCGACCTCAGTGCCGATGGCGGCGTTGCCGCCACTGCCCACCGTGATCTCCACATCGCCGTAAGTGGTGACCAGGGCCGTGCAATCCGGCTCCACCGTGATGGTTGAGGTGTCATGAATGATGATGGCCGGGCCGTCGATGGTGTGGCCGGCCTTCAGGTGGTCTAGGTCGTATAGGTCGGTATCGTGCCAGCCTGATTCGAAGTAGCAGGGAGCTGTATCCAATTTAGGGGGCGCGCCCTGGGCGGCCTCCGTAATGGGTATTTTACTTAATCCGGCGCTCTTTCCGCGTGCCCGCACTCGAATGTCGTCGATGAGGATGTCTCTTCCCACCAGATCGAATCCGAACTCCCGCAAGTAGGTCTTCCGGAAGGCCGCCACAAAATCCTCGTCTTCCGGCCGAGGAATCATCATGGCGGTATCCGTCCCCTGGTAGCGCAGGTTCAAAAAGGCCGTATGCTCGATGTCGTCGGCTGCGAATCCCTGTTTCTCCAATGCGGCATAGGCGTCCCTGCGCAAGGCTTCGCTCTCTTGCGCCACCATGGGCAGGACATCGGGACCGAAGATCGCTGAGGAGGGCTTTTGCCGGTCCACCACCACATCCGCCATGCCGATGCCGTAGGCCGACAAGATGCCCGAAAAACGGTGGATGAAGATCTTACCGATGCCCAGGATGCGTGCGATGGCACATGCGTGTTGAGGACCGGCGCCACCGAAGGCCGCCAGGATGTGCTCCTTGATGTCATACCCCCGCATCACCGATATTTCACGGATGGGCCTGACCATCACTTCATTGGCCACCCGCACGAAACCCAGGGCCACCTCTTCCACGGTCAGTGGGCGGAGATGTTTGCTTTCGTAAAAGGCATTGATCCGATCGGTCATGGCGGCCATGGCAGCCCGGCTGGCATCAATATCCAGCGGTTGATCCTCAGTTAAGCCGAAAATTTTGGGGAAATGGTCCGGCTGGATGCGCCCCAGCACCAGGTTGGCGTCGGTCACGGCCAGGTGGCCCTGCTTGCGGTAGCACACCGGGCCAGGGTGGGCTCCCGCCGACTCCGGTCCGACCATGAACATGCCGTTGTCAAAAAAGAGCCGGCTCCCTCCGCCGGCGGCCACGGTTTTGATATGCAATTGGGGGGCTTGGATACGGACGCCGGCGGTTTCGGTTTCAAACACCAGCTCGTATTCCGTGCCGTAACGGGAGACGTCCGTGGAAGTGCCTCCCATATCGAAACCGATCACCGGCTGACCACAAGAACCGCCGCAGGTGGTCATGGCGTAACCCACCACACCGCCGGCCGGTCCCGACAGGATGGCGCGGCTGCCGGTGAAATTGTCGGTCCGCGCCAGGCCGCCGTCGGATTGCATGAAGAGCAGGTTGGTCTCCTGCAAACCGTCGCTGAAGCCTTTACGGAAACTGTTGAGATAGGTCTGGATGTGAGGATTCAGGTAGGCATCCACCATGGTGGTGTCGCCCCGGGGCACTAGCTTGACCCGCGGCATCACACCCGAAGAGAGTGAGATCTGGGTAAAACCGATCTCCTGGGCCAGCTTGCCGATGATCTGCTCGTGGTCGGGCCACGCATAGGCATGCATGAGCACGACGGCCAGGCTGCGGATGCCGCTGTCGTATGCCGCCTGCAGTTGCGGTCGCAAGATATCCGGATCCAACGCCTGCAACAGTGCCAGACGGTCACCGGTAATGCCCTCCACAATATGCGCTTCGGGTGCCGACTCATCGGACCGTAAAATGCGCAGCCGTTCGTCGACTTCGATGACCATCTCGTACAGCAGGTCGGGTTTTTTGATCTCCAGATCGAAAATCTGTGGCCGATCCTGATTGCCGATTTGCAGAATGTCGCCGAATCCTTTGGTGACCACCAGCGCGCAGCGGGCGCCCTTGCGTTCCAGCAGGGCATTGGTGGCCACGGTGGTGCCCATGCGAATCCATTCGATATCCGCAGCATCGAATTGATCCTTGGCAATGGGGGTGCCGGTGACCTTCTCTAAAATTCTGCGAATGCCCTCACGCGGTGCATCCGGGTAGTTCTGCGGATCTTCGCTCAGCAGTTTCACCACCTTGAATCCAGGCTCGCCTGGGATTTCAGCATAGACATCCGTGAAGGTGCCACCACGATCTACGGAAAATCGAAATTTGGTTGAATCGGTCATTTCCAATCCCTTTCCTTGGTTACCGTACTACTTCGCTGTCATGAGCTCGGGCAGATAGAGCGCAATCTGGGGGAACGCCGTAACGATGGCCGTGGTCAGAAGCATCAGGAAGAAGAAGGGCAGGGCATGTACGGCGATCCGCATGATGGGTTCTTTGGTCAACCCCTGAATGACAAACAAATTGAATCCCACCGGCGGTGTAATCTGGCTCACCTCCACCATCAGAATCAGATAGATGCCGAACCAGATGGGATCAAAACCGGCTGCGGTGACCATGGGCAGAGCGATGGGCAATGTCATTACAACAATGGAAAATCCGTCCAGCAGGCAGCCGAGCACGACATAGACCAGGCCCAGAAGGATCATCAGGACATAGGGAGAGAGTTGCATTTCGGTAATGGCCTGGGTGATCGCCGCAGGGATTCCCAAGAACCCCATGGTCCGGGAGAGAAATCCGGCGCCCACCACAATGATCATAATCATGGCGTTGGTTTTGACGGCTCCCACCAAGCATTCCAAGAGTATTTTGGAATTCATCTGGCGGTTGATGAAGGCAAACACGGTGGCCCCGAAAACCCCCAGCGCGGCCGCCTCGGTGGGTGTCGCCACACCGGTATAGATGCTGCCCAAGACCATGAGAATGAGGATCAAGGTAGGTGCCAGATCTTTAAGGGCCATGATGCGTTCGGTCCAATTATAGCTGGCCTGCATCCTTGGGGCTATTTCAGGGTTGCGGATCCCGCGATAGATGATGTAACTGGAATAGACGCCGGAAAGCAGGAGACCCGGTAATATACCTGCGACAAACATCTTACCGATGGATACGCCAGCCAATATGGCGTAGACGATCATAATCAAAGACGGTGGAATGAGAAATCCAAGGGTACCGGCTCCGGCCAGTGAGCCCATGGCGATGCGCTTGTCATAGCCGAGTTTGTCCAACTCCGCCAAGGTGATGCGGCCCACCGTAGCCGTGGTGGCGGCACTTGATCCGGAGACGGCGGCAAACAGGGTGCACGATAGAATATTCATCAATAATAGGCCGCCGGGCAGGCGATAGAGCCAGGGTACCAATGCCCGGAACAGTTTTTCGGAAATGCCCGAACGGTACAGGATCTCTCCCATGAGGATGAACATGGGCAGGGCCACGTATTCCCATTTTTCGATGGTGGCCCAAACCGATGAGGCCATGTTGTTGCCCGCCGGCAGGCTGCTGAACAGCGTCATGCCTACGAACCCGACGATAAACAAGGAGAACCCCACCCATATGCCGCAGGCCAGGCACAAGAAGAGAACGCCGAAAACCACCAAGGCCATAAATGCCATACTTGCTTCCATCACACCACTTCCTTTCCGCTGCCGATGGCTTCATAGGTGCGCGCACACGTCCCGGCCAACTGAATTAAAAAGCAGGCTGCGCCGATGAGCATCAGTGTTTGGGGAATCCACAAAGGGGTGTTGGTTAACGTTCCGGATGTGGTGTTATAGCGCACGGTGCTCTGGACCATCTTGAACAGGTACCACCAGAGATAGCCTA
>CAJIBC010000809.1_pt1 | contig 14834 bp, 12 predicted proteins | sample 9199231 | NCBI WGS metagenome assembly CAJIBC01 (sample SAMEA7708282, study PRJEB35096) | sediment metagenome | biome: marine neritic benthic zone biome [ENVO:01000025]; feature: sediment [ENVO:00002007]; material: shallow marine sediment [ENVO:03000034] sea grass bed [ENVO_01000059] ...
CGTCAATACAGGCGGGTTTTCAGCCTCGGGATCAGGGGGCAGCGTCCAAAAAAACTTTCCCACCGTCGGCAGAGTGATTGGTGGCGCGCTGGTGGAACGAGAGGTGCACATTCATCTGAATTCCCGGAAGAACCTGACGTTAAGTCTGCGCCAGCCGGACTTCACCACGGTGACGCGCATGACCGAGGCCATTAACGCCCTGTTTTATGATCGCATTGCCGCAGCGCAGGATGCCGGAACGGTGCAACTCAAGGTTCCCATGGCGTATATCGGGAATATTGTCGGTCTGGTGGCCAAGATCGAAAGCTTGGATGTCCAGCCGGATATCACGGCACGGGTGGTGATCAATGAACGCACGGGCACAGTTGTTATGGGAGATAACGTACGGATTTCCACCATCGCCATTGCCCATGGCAATTTGAGCATCGTCATCAAAGAGTCTGCCCAGGTTTCACAGCCATCGCCATTTTCGGAAAACGGTGAAACCGTGGTGACACCTGATACAGACATTAATGTACAAGAGGAAGAGAATCAGTTGATTCTCATGCCGTCCGGCGTCAGCATCGGAGAGGTGGTCGATGCGCTCAATGCACTGGGGGTATCGCCCCGGGATTTGATCGCCATTTTTCAAGCCATTAAAGCGGCCGGCGCATTACAAGCTGAACTTGAGGTGATCTAATGCCCAATCCTTTAAATGACATCAATTTTATTCATCAAACACAACATATTCAAAGCCAACAGACTTCAGGCAAAACGCTGAATGACGAACAGCTCGAAAAAACGTGCAAGGACTTTGAATCGCTTTTCGTGAGTTATATGATGCAGCAAATGCGGCAAACCATTCCTGAAGACGGCATCATCAGCCGTAGTCAGGGCGAAAAAATTTACACTGGCATGTTGGATAATGAGATTGCAAAGACCGTTTCCCATAATCAAGGCATAGGGCTTGCCAGAGTTATGTATGAGCAAATGGCGGCGATCCGTGACGATGTCTCTAAAAAAAAATAAAGTTATGCGACAAAAGGACGATAATGCATTCAGAGGGTCCAGTTTTGTTATTTGGCCAAGGAACTTGGTTTAGCAATGGGGTTCATCGTTAAGGAGGCATTTTATGAAAGTTTCGGATCAAAACTCACCCATTCAATTGAATGCATACATCAGGCAGGCACAACAACACAAGCAACCCATCGATTCAAGAGCCATCACTGCGGGCCGGTCAACGACCACCGACCAAGTAGAGCTGTCGGATCAGGCCAAGAAGATTCAACAGGCTGTCCAGCAGGTGCAGGATGGATCCGATATTCGACAGGACAAAGTGCAGCAAATTAAAATGGAAGTTGAGAAAGGGACCTACAAAGTGGTCGGGGCCCAAGTTGCAACGGATATGTTAAACGAAACAATCGAAAACAACATTATTCTACAAAAGGTAAATACGAGAGCTTAACTGACAAACAGGGGATCATCGCCATGTCCAACACCGTTGAACCGTTGATCGAGGTTCTGGAGAAGTCCGAAAGCATCTACCAACAGCTGTTGCCGGTTTTCCAGCAGGAAAAAAGGGCCACCCTGAGCTCCGAACCTGATAGGTTTTCGGCCATTGTCGAGGAAAAAGAGGCGCTTTTGGCGCAGTTGCGGCAATTGGATCGACAACGGCACCTCATCCTGCATCAGATTTCGGCGGTCTGGAACATCCCCGTGAACGATTTACGGCTCTCCACCGTGGCTGATAAATTGGAAGGATCGCAATCGGCCCAAATTCAGGAACTGCGACTGTCGCTCAATGAATTGGTAAAAAAAATCAAACGGTCCAACGAGGAAAATAGACTGCTAATACAGCATTGCCTTGATATTGTTCAAGGCACCCTTGGTTTTTTCCATCAGATGGTCATGCCCAAGGATGTGTATGGCGCATCCGGACGAATGAGCCAACATAATGGTGGCGGTAAACTGGTATCCGGGGCCATTTAAGTTAATCCTCCGGCAATGGTGATATGATATGCCCAATTTATACGGTCTGCTTAATATAGGTCAGTCGGCGCTTTTGACCCAACAAAAGGCTATCGATATTACAGGCAATAATATTGCCAATGTGAATACACCGGGATACTCACGGCAACGTTTGGTCATCAAACAGGGCAGCCCCGTGCGGGTCGATTCGCTCACCATGAGTACCGGAGTGACAACCGACCCAGGTATTCAGCGTTTTCATGATCAATTTTTGGGTGCCCAACTGGTTGGTGAAAATGAGTCCCTGGGCCGCTGGGAGGCTCAAAAAGAGGCCTTGGAAAAAGTTGAGTTGATGTTCGACGAAGCGCAAGGGCATGGGCTCAGCAGTGCCATGAACCAGTACTGGAGTGCATGGCAGGATCTTTCCAATAATCCATCCGGAGTTGCCGAGCGAACCACCTTGGTATCTACAGGGCAGTATCTGGGTTCGGTTTTCAATCAAATGTACGGCAACATCAGCCGGCTTCAACAGGATATCGACACCCATGTAGACAGTATTGTTTCCGATATCAACCAATTGACGGAACGCGTGGCAGATCTGAACGAAAAAATTGTTCAGGTGGAAGTCTCCGGGCATAATGCCAACGACTTTCGAGATGAACGCGATCAATTGGTGTTTGAGCTATCAAAAAAGATCGACATCAACAGCTACGAAGACGGAGATGGGTATCTGAATATCGATACCGGGAACGGCAAACCCATTGTGCAGGGCACCTCCACCTGGGATTTAACCACGGCGGATAACAGCGGTGTTCAAGATGTCTTCTGGAAAGGCAGTGATGGCAGTACCGTAAATGTTACGGCCAATATTTCCGGCGGTGAACTCAAGGGTTGGATCGAGTCCCGTGATGTGGTATTAAATGACTACATGACCCAGTTGGACACATTGGCCAACGGCATCATGGCCGATGTCAACACGGCGCATACCGCCGGATTCGATTTAAATGGCAATGCCGGGGCAAACTTCTTCACGGGTACAGGGGCCGTTGACATGGCCCTAAATGGGGCCATCGTCACAGATTCAGATCTAATCGCGGCAGCCGCAGCCGGAGAGGGCTTGCCGGGCGGAAACGGCAATGCCATCACCATCGCCAATCTTCAACATGCAGGCTCAATGCCCGGCGGCAGCACTTTTGGCGAATCCTATAGCTCGCTTGCCGGAAAAGTCGGCGCTGATGTCCAGGCTGCTGATTTCAACAGCGACCACCAGTCGACCGTGGTACAGAATCTGGAAAATTATAGGCAGCAAGTTTCCGGGGTCTCGCTGGATGAAGAGATGATCAATTTGGTCAAATTTCAGCATGCTTACAATGCTGCTGCCAAATTGATTACCACAGCCGATGAAATGATGACATCATTAATGGCCATAGTGCGCTAAGGAGGCGGGATATGCGTGTCACCAACCAAATGACAGCCAATACTGTAACGGCACAATTGTCTCGGCAAACAGAGCAAATGGCCAAGACCCAAGAGAAGATCATCACCGGCAAGCGCATTAACCGGGTATCCGACGATCCTGCCGGCATGAGTCGCGTGCTTTCCTACCGCCAAACGATCTCAAACTTAGAGCAGTACAACAACAATATTTCCAATGGAAAGATGCACATTGATAGCTTGGACAATGCCTTGGAGATGGTCACCGGACTGCTTCGTGAGGCGGAAGAGGTCGCTTATGATACGGCACCATCCATGCGTGCGGAATTGGCCGCCAATGTCGCCAGCATACGGGAGCAGGTGCTTCAGATGGCCAACTATCAAATCGACGGAAAATATGTTTTCTCCGGTGATGCATCCAATACGCAACCGTATAACAGCACAACCTGGCAGTATAATGGGGATGGGGGAACCAAGGATGTGATCATAGGGGACAATATGCAAGCCACCATAACAGCCGAAGGTGCCGCCATATTTGGACCGGACGGTAACAATGTGTTTGATATTCTAAATGATCTTGAGGCCGCGTTAACCCTTCCCGATCCCACTGCCATTGAGTCACAGATTGCACGGCTGGACAATGCCGCGGATCGCATCACTGCGGTGCGAGCTCAAAATGCCGGAGTACACAAGCGGCTCGAAGCCACAGAAAACCACTATTCCTACTTTAAAGTAAATGTTCAGGAGATGCTTTCCAAAACCGAAGACGCCGATGTGGCTGAAGCCATCATCAATTTCAAAGTCCAACAAACCACATACGAGAGCACCCTAGCCACCTCATCCATGATACTTCAAAAGAGTCTCATTGACTTCCTTCGGTAGATCAAACGAACCGATTTTTGTGGTTTCTTTGAAAGAAGCGTCGATACCCGATAAATTGCTAAAAACATGGATGTAATCATATGATAACCTTGGAACACGGCATGTGAGAATCTGTCATGAGCTTAGCCAAATCCGTTATTAACAACTTGTGTAAGCTGATTAACAACAGCGAAGAGCAGCTCCTTGAAAAAGCTGTCAACCACGCCAGAGAACAAGGCTATTTAAAATATACAGCCACATCCAAGGAGGCATGGCGATTGGCTATCGTGGGTCTCACCACGGCAATGACAGAAGGGTTGCAAAACCTCTATCCCAATTATGAACTTCCGGTCAACGCAGACTATGCAAAGGACCCCATTGCCGCGTTTGCTGTTATGGAGGCTCAACGGCATCGTTCCCGGGGGGTCAGTTTAGATAAGTTCCTAGGACTGATGAAATACTTCAGGGAAGCCTATTTCGAATTGATCCGGGAACAGGACGGCGCCCCTAAAATTGAACAGGCCTGTCTGAAAGTGGTCCAACGCATTTACGACCGCATGGAAATCGCGTTCTGTCTTGAATGGTCCGAGGCTGGAGGAACCGAACTCATTACAGATCTTCAGCAGCGCAATCAAGCCATGGCTGATGATAAGGGACGCTATGTGACCATCTTTGAAAGTCATCCGTTACCGGTATTCATCCTTGATAAGGACAGCAATATCATCGCATTCAATTTGACCGCAAAGACGTATTTGGAATACGCTGGCTTCACCGACAGAACATCCGGCTATGCCATCGACAAATCGGCCCAGCGCGAAAGCCAAGATAAAGGTCCAAGGGGATCAGGCACCCCGGTTCGGAATCAGACCAATATTAAAGAACTTCTTCCCTGGCTGGATGACGATTTGAAGAATTTTATCACCAGCCAGGAAGCGTTGACCCGTGTTGAAAAGAACGTTTTAATTCAAGATGAAAAAAAGTCCTTTCATGTCATTCTCTCGCGAATCATCGATGTAAGCGAAAAATTCAGCGGTGCCGTCATTACCCTTCAGGATGTTACCGAGCAGAAACGAGTTGCCGAAGAACTCATCAGAGCCAAAGAGATGGCTGAAACAGCCGATCAGGCAAAAAGTGAATTCCTTGCCAATATGAGTCACGAAATCCGCACGCCATTAAACGGTGTCATCGGTATGACAGGACTATTGTTGGACACTGAGATGAATTATGAACAGCGACAATTCGCCGAAACCGCGCGAATTAGCGGCGAGGCGCTGTTGAGTGTCATCAACGATATCCTGGATTACTCTAAAATAGAAGCAGGCAAGCTTGACCTTGAACTTCTGGACTTCGACCTGAAATGCACCTTGGAAGACGTGACCGAGATGCTGGCGGTAGGAGCCCATGCCAAAGGGCTCGAACTGGTTTCCATGTTGCGCTATGATGTCCCTGTCCTTTTGAATGGGGACCCAGGACGGCTTCGCCAGATCTTGATTAATCTTGTCAACAACGCCATCAAGTTCACACAACGCGGTGAGGTCAATATCATAGCCTCGCTGGAGCATGAGAACGAGACTGAAGCCACCATACGCTTCAATGTCACTGACACCGGTATCGGTATTCCTAAAGATCGTATGGATCGCCTATTCCATTCATTTTCCCAGGTGGATGCGTCAACGACCCGCAAACATGGCGGCACCGGGCTAGGCCTGGCCATATCCAAAAAACTCTCCGAGATGATGGGAGGTCAAATTGGCGTAAAAAGCGTCGAAGGCCTGGGGTCAACGTTCTGGTTCACAGTTGTTTTAAAAAAGCAACGTTTCAGCGCCATGGACGAATGGATTGTGCCTGTGAACATTCAAAAAAAGCGTATGCTGATCGTGGACGACAATAAAACCAACCGGATGGTCTTGAAAGAGCAGTTAAAATCCTGGAATTGTAGATACGAAGAAGCCCCGGACGGAATCAAAGCTTTGGAAATGCTGAAAAATGCCGCCGAAGCAGGCGATCCCTTTTCTCTTGCAATTGTCGATATGCAGATGCCTTTAATGGACGGAGAGAATTTGGGAAGAAATATCAAAAGTGATTCCTTAATCAAAGATACCACCTTGGTTATGTTGACCTCTCTAGGTTTGAGAGGCGATTCAGCGATGATGAAAAAAATCGGTTTTGCAGCCTACCTCTCAAAGCCTGTCAGATGTTCCCAGCTTAAAGACTGCATACTCACACTCCTGAAACAAAAACGCGAGGCAGCCGCTAAAAACTTATCGACCATTGTCACCAAACATTCCCTTGCCGACAACAAAAAACGAAAGCTGCGCTTGCTCATTGCCGAGGACAATGCAATCAACCAGAAAGTGGCGCTCAATATCATGAAAAAGTTGGGTTATCGTGCAGATGCCGTTGCCAATGGCCAAGAGGCTGTCGACGCCCTCCAAATGGTCCCTTATGATTTAGTCCTGATGGATCTTCAAATGCCGCACATGGATGGATATGAAGCGACAATGCAGATCCGGAAAGAAAGTTCGAAGGTGCTCAACCCCCAAATTCCTATCATTGCCTTGACCGCACACGCTATGCTTGGCGATCGGGAAAAGTGCATGGATGCAGGCATGGACGACTACCTGCCAAAGCCGATAAATCCCCAGGAACTAAATGCCAAGATTGAACAATGGGCAGGGGAGAATGCCTCTGATCAATCTTTACAAGCCATCTCAAAATAAAGATTTTGGTTCAAAATCAAGGCGGACCCGAGTTTCAACCCGCAGGCCTACTGTAGTATGTCGAGGACTTGAAAGAAGCAGCCAACACCGAGTTTGGGCCAATAGATTATTTTGAGATAGCTTGTGGTGTTACCCATTACTCGATTAGGGCTGGGGAGTATTGTTCGCGATTGGGGATATTGCCCAATATAATCTCAACACGGCGGTTTGTTTGACGCCCTTTGGCGGTTTCGTTGGAGTCGATGGGGCGGTATTCGCCAAATCCCATTGTGGATATCCTTTTGGGATCGATCCGGGCGTTGGCAATGAAGAACTCCGCCACTGCGGATGCGCGTGCCGCCGACAACCGCAAATTTGTTTTAAAGGGGCCCTTTCGAATGGGAACATTGTCAGTATGGCCGGCGATGCTAATGTCCCCGGCGGAAGATTTGAGTATGGCCCCGACTTTCAATAGTAGTGGTTTCAGGCGTCGTCGGATCTCGGCTTTTCCGGAATCGAAGGTGGATTCGCCCATGAGACGGATGATGACGTCATTTTCGCCTGATTCGATACTGATTTGATCTTTTAAATTTTCCAGATGGTCCTCAATCAATGCATCAATTTCTTTGCCCAGGTCTTCTTTAATCCGTGTTGCAACGGCTTCCTGATCAAAATCCATGGCAATCACCTTCATGCCTTTGGGTATCTCCATCACACGGTTTTTACGCTGGACACCGAAAGCTTTTTCCATGGACCCGGCCACTTGTTTGTATTTTTGTCGATCCATTTCCGAAAAGGAGAGCAGTAGCACAAAAAAACATAGCAGCAGGCTCATCAAATCGCCGAAGGTGACCACCCATTTGGGTGCGCCCGGATCAATCTTGGGACAATCGCATTGTTCTCCCATTAATTCGCCTCGGCTTCAGTTGCGGCGGCTCCCGCTTCTTCCACAGGGAGATCGCGTTTTTTGGGAGAGAGGAATATTTTTAGGGATTCTTCCAAAACCATTGGAGAGACGCCGCGGTTAATGGCAATGGCGCCCTCTACGATGATTGATTTTGTCAGTTTTTCTTGTTCGCTGTTCAAACTGAGTTTGTCGGCGATGGGAATGCAAACCAGGTTGGCGACAATGGCACCATACAACGTGGTCAACAATGCGACGGCCATGGATGGTCCAATACTGGCGGGATCGCTCATTGATGAAAGCATTTGCACTAAACCGATCAAGGTACCGATCATCCCAAAGGCAGGTGCGGCATCTCCGGCGCTTTTAAAGACTTGTTGACCGGTGGTGTGGCGTTGGACTGTCAGCCGGATATCTTTCATGAGCATATCTTCGATCAGTCCCTCGTCATAACCATCGGAAAGATAGCGCAGCGCTTTGGCGGAGAAGGGGTCTTGTGGCTCCTCTTTTTCAAGGGCTATTAGTCCTTCTTTTTTGGCGATACGGGTATACTCAACCATCTCGTGGATAATGTCTTCAGGATTTTGTAATTTAAAAAGAAATGCCTTTAAAGCCACGGTGATGGAGCCGATGACATCCGCCATCTTAAATCTCATGAACGTCACGGCAACGGTGCCACCCACAACGACGAGTACTGACGGAATGTTGATGAATGTGAGGAGGCTGCCCCCCATCAAAATTGAACCAATGATAAGAACACTGCCACTGACCAAACCTATTACGGTTGCTATATCCATGTTATGTCCTATTTATTGATATACACTTTGTCGCTAATATTGCCCAAGTCATAGTACCGCTGTAATTTTTCAATGACGCTCTCACTGATCACTGTTTTTGCCGCCATTACAAATGCACCGCTTTTCATATGAACATCCGACGCCAGAACCATGCCGGGTTCAAGATCGTCAATGTCCACCTCTTTATCCGTGCGTTTTGATTCAGCGGCCATGTTTTCCAAATTGATTTCCAACAACAGGTCCACCAGTTCCGATGGCAGTTGATAACCGCGCATCGGTTGCAGCTTTTCGGCGATTTCATTAAACGACCACTTGCGGTGATGGACCATGGTGTCATAAATAGACGCTGCGCTGATAATAGAGGCCCCCACTGGAATGTGCTCATCGGATATTGCGTCCGGAAATCCTCTGCCATTGGGTTGTTCATGGTGCAAACGCACCAGTCCAGCGACTGGCCGAAGCAGATCAATCTGACGTAATATGGTTTCTCCACGCTCCGGATGCTTGTGGTAAAGTGCTTTTTCGTCTCCGGTCATTTCAGGCACGCTTTTGGTCACCAGGGAATTGGGAAGACCGATTAAGCCGGTGTCATGCAACAATCCGGCGGCTTCAATAATGGGATAGTCTTCAGGTAAAATCCCCGGGTGGCGTCTGGCCAATTCCAAACAGAGCTGGCCCACGCGTCTCGAGTGACTTCCCAACGCTGCATCATAGGTCTCAAGCAACTGGGTGAACATATGGATGGACTGGTAGTAGTTGCGCTTAATGGCAAGATATTTTTGATTTAATTCTCTTTCAAGCTTAATGATGCGAGCTCCTATTTCCAGTCTGGCCCGCAATTCATCCAAGTTCAGCGGTTTGGTGATAAAATCATCGACACCGCCTTCCAATCCCCTGACCACATCCGTGCGCGTATCCTGACCGCTGATCAATATGATATAGATATAATGTTTAAGATCAAGGGATCGGATCTGTTTGCACAACTCCAATCCATCCATTTCCGGCATCAGCCAATCACTGACAATCATATCGAATCTAGAATCGTTCAGGTGCTCGATGGCCTGGATGCCGTTTTCAGCCTTTGCAATGGAATATCCCCATTTCACCATGCTCTTTGCGAGCAGTTCTAAGGTAGCGGCATCGTCATCAACGATTAAAATCTTCATCAGTATGGATTCCTCAACACGACATGATTAATAAGCCCACAGTTTGGTTTTCGGGGTACTTTGGAAACGACCCACGCTCAGGGGTGGTCACGAATTCCAATCCATGTGCTGTTAGGTGAATTATCGGTCCTAAAAGCTTAAAACTTAAGTTACCCTTATCGTCGCATAAAAAAGATGGCAAACTTTTGCAGCGATAGGGTTAAAGATGCTCCTTCGCACCGGATATCCACCCTGTCGCAGAATTATTGCCTCTTCCCGATCAGGCTTCTATGGCGACGCTTTGGTCAAGCGGCCCCAGGATTCATGATATCGTCCAGGAATTACTAAAGTTTAATTAAAAAGAGGCGATATCCGGCAATAGACGCTGTGGCGCTTTCATGATTTAGTGGTCGCAAAGATGATTATATGCTAATCTGTGGCTAAGCTAATTCCGCTCTCATTTGACCTTACACCTCTTCAGATCAGCACATGGACCACACTTTTCACAGCTAAAGGTAAAAACCGATCGGTTGGTGACGACTATAGATTTAATTAGAATTTTATATGGCCAAGGAATGCCAAAATGGAAATCCTGATAGTCGAAGATGATTTTATTTCACGTAATTTATTATCAAAAATGCTCACTGAAATGGGCCATGATGTGGTCGAAACGGAAAACGGTTTGCAAGCGTGGGAACATCTAAAAGAATCACCTGTTAAAATCGTTATCAGCGATTGGATGATGCCGGAAATGGATGGGCTTGAGCTATGCCACAAAATTCGCAATCATTCCTTTCATGGATATGTATACATTATCATGTTGACGGCCAAGGATCGCAAGGCGGACTTGGTTGATGTTTTCAGGGCCGGCGCTGATGACTACATCCCCAAACCATTTGATCCTGAAGAGTTGCAGGCCCGGGTGATGACGGGTGTGCGCGTTGTCGACCTGGAAGAGCGGCACATCGAGGTGTCTTCCCAGATTGAGGCCAAAAATATAAAGCTCGAAAGCGCTTTAAAAGCAGTGGAAGACACCCAAACACAGATGCTCCAGTCTGAGAAGATGGCCTCCATTGGGCAACTGGCCGCCGGGGTGGCCCATGAGATTAACAACCCAACTGGTTTTGTCAGCAGCAACTTAAAGACTTTAACGGACTACCAGGAAGAGATCGCCGAACTCATTGAAAAGTACCAAGGATTGATGTCTCAACTGGCGGGTCAGGAACAGCAAGGCACCCTTTCGGAACAGATACGGACCACTGCAGAAGAGATCAAGGGTTTTGAGCAAGATATCGATGTGGGTTTTCTGATGGAAGACATCACGGACCTTATCGGCGATTGCCGGGAAGGTGTCGATCGAATTAAAAAAATTGTGATCGATCTCAAGGATTTTGCCCATCCCGGTGAGGACAAAGTACAGTTAACCGATATCAACAACGGCATAGAGTCCACCCTTAATGTGGTCAATAATGAGATTAAATATAAAGCCACGGTCCACAAAGATTTTGGCGATATCCCCACCGTCAAAGGAATCCCCCAACAGTTGAATCAGGTGTTTATGAATATCTTGGTAAATGCCGCACAAGCTATTGAAAAAAAAGGTGATATCCACATTATAACCCGCTCAGTGGCGCAAAGTGTTGAAGTCTCCATCAGGGATAACGGCAGCGGAATATCACAGGATAATATCACAAAAATTTTTGATCCGTTTTTCACCACCAAAGACGTTGGCAAGGGGACCGGATTGGGGATGAATATCGCTTACAACATCATTCAAAAACACAACGGCACCATCCATGTCGATAGTGAGCTGGGACAAGGCACTACCTTCACCATCACCCTGCCCGTGGGAGAAAAGGACACAGAGGACTAAGTCACCCATGGCAATCCATTCACAACAAGCTCCAGCGGTCCAAGCGCAAGTCGCAAAAAAAACCTTGTTGATTGTTGATGACGAGCCTCAAGTTATCAAAAGTATCGTGCGAACCCTCAGAAAACAGGATTTGGAAATTTTAACCGCCTGTTCCGCAGAAGAGGCCATCAAGATCATCCAGCACAATGCTGTGGGGGTGGTCCTATCGGATCAAAACATGCCGAGCATGGACGGTGTCAGTTTTCTGGCGAAGGTACGTGAATATGATAGGGACATTGTCCGTTTGCTGCTCACCGGCTTTGCCAATATCGAAAACGCCATAGAGGCGATAAATCGTTCCCAGATTTTTGAGTTCCTGACCAAGCCATGGGAGCCGGAGGCGCTGCAAAGTGCTCTGTCACGGGCATTTGATCATCACAAATTGACACGGGAAAACCGTCGGCTTCATTTGATGACCCATGAACAAAACGCCCAACTCCTGCAGTTGAATGACACACTGGAAAGAAGGGTCAAAGATCGTACCGTACAACTGGCGGATGCTGTGCGGCAAGGCGTTTTGATGCTTTCCCTAGCGGCCGAAGCCAGAGATGACAACACCGGCGAACATGTGAAGCGGATTCAGCACTTTACCCAGGCAATCTGCCTCAAAATCGGCATGACCAAAACCGACGCAGACAGAATCGGTTTTTTCAGTATGATGCATGATGTCGGAAAAATTCATATCCCTGATAAAATTTTAAACAAAAACGGTCCGCTAACCGATAAAGAGTGGCAGGTCATGCAGGAGCACACCATTGTCGGTGAAAAAATTTTAGGCAGCAGTCCCTATTATTCAGTCGCGCGCCAGATTGCTCGCAGTCACCACGAGTGGATGGATGGCAGTGGTTATCCGGACGGATTGAGAGGCGTCAAGATACCTCTGGTCGCAAGGATCGTGGCAGTGGCAGACGTTTTTGACGCTTTGACCCATACACGCCCCTACAAAAAGGCATGGCCACGGCACAAAGCCATTGAAGAGATAAACAGGCTGGCTGGACGACAATTTGACACGGACATCGTTGACGCTTTCGTGGAGATTTTTTCGGAAGGTCTCAATGAAGCCATGGAGACATAGAATTGGAACTTAAGCAAGAGCATACCTTATTGCTGGTTGATGATGAGAAGGCCATCATTAGGGCCCTGAACCGCCTTTTCAGAAAAGAAGGCTACAACATCATGACCGCCGAAAGCGGCGCCGAGGGTTTGGACAAACTTCACCAGAGTGAGCGGCCGGTATCCATGATTATATCAGATCAGCGCATGCCGGAGATGAATGGGGCGCAATTTCTTGAAAAAGCAAAGGAAATATATCCTGAAGCCATTCGGTATTTGCTCACAGGCTATTCAGACTTGGACGCTGTCATTCATGCCATCAATGAAGGGGAAATCCACCGATATCTTACCAAACCGTGGAATGATGAAGACTTGGTTTTGCAAGTCCGGCAGTCCCTGGAACATCTTGAACTCGCCTCGGAAAACAGACGATTAACAGCGCTCACCATCGAACAGAACAAAAAACTGAGTGAGCTTAACAAAGGGCTGGAACGAAAAGTTCAAGAGCGCACCAAAGAGGTGATCGAAAAAAACAATGCCCTTGAGAATATCAACCGCATGTTGGAAGAGAGCTTCATGGGCTCCATTCGCCTGTTAGTCTCTTTGGTTGAAATCCTCAATCCATTGCTGGGAAAACAGATGCGGCAAACGGCACACTGGGCTCGATTGGTCGCCGAGGATTTCGACCTCGGGGCCAGTGACCTCGATAAAATTGAAATGGCCGGTATGATACATGATATCGGTTTGCTGGGCTTTCCTGAAGAGATATGGTGCAAGGAGATCGAACAACTGAAGGATGAAAACCGCAAGCTGTACCATGAACATCCCACCATTGCATCCATTATACTGGAAAACGTGGAGAAGCTGGCCGATGTTGGTGAAATCGTCCTCTTTCATCATGAATATGTGAATGGCGAGGGCTTCCCAAATGGACTGAAAGGCGATCAGATCCCACTGGGTTCGCGGATTATTCTGGTAGCTTCGGACTATTCCCGCATTGTCCTCACCTGGCCAAGGGATGTAAAAAAATTAATGGGACATGCCAGGCGGCAATTCGAACCTGAGGTATGGAAGGGATTAACCATATCCGACGATCCTGAATCGATTATCGAAGAGGTTGCCGAAAAGAAACTCCTTCTGGGCTGCAATCAGAAATACGATGTGGAAGTGGTCTCCACCCTCATAAAAAAGGTGAGAGCGTCCAGAAACATTGCGCCGACATTGACCCTGTCGCTGGATAAGATCAAAGAAGGGATGGTGTTGATGGAGGATCTGAAGCTCAATGACGGACGTCTGCTGCTGACCAAAGGGACCCGGCTCAAGGGGACCTCTGTGGTATCTATTCAGGGTATAGGGGCGAGGGGATTGATTCCCAACAAACTCAGTATCTCAGTCCCGCCCCAATGATGGCATGCAACCGTCAAAAGAAACCATAAGGAAGAATCATGGAAGGCAAAAATTTTACAATACTTTGCGTGGATGACGAACCCAGCATTTTAAATGCTCTGAATCGCCTCTTGCGTAAAGAACAGTACGACCTGCTTTTCGCGAACAGCGGAAAAGAGGGGCTCGAAATTCTTAAAGAGAATCAGGTCCAAATGGTGATATCGGATCAGCGTATGCCGGGGATGAGCGGGACCGACTTCTTAGCCATTGTTAAAGATACCTATCCGGATGCGCTGCGCGTCATCCTTACAGGGTACAGCGACATTGATTCCATTACCGAATCCATCAACAAAGGAAACATCTATAAATTTTTCTTCAAACCGTGGAACGACCTTCAGCTAAAATCTGAAATCAGACAGATTCTGGACCAACAAGCGTTAAAGCAAATAAACCGACAGATGGACAAAACCATTCTGAAACAGAACGATCAATTGCAGAAGATCGATGAAAATATCGAACAGATGGTCAATACGCGAACCCATGAATTGGAAATTAAAAATCACATGCTGGCGCTCTCCCATGCCATCCTGGAAGATCTGCCCGTGGCAGTGATCGGCATCGATATCGAAGGCGTCATCGTCACGGCCAATAAAATGGCACTCAAAAAGCTAAGCCATCGTGGCGTAGAAATTGGTC